>TARA_B110000008_G_scaffold275539_1_pt1 | contig 50867 bp, 47 predicted proteins | sample TARA_B110000008 | Tara Oceans TARA_B110000008 (sample SAMEA4396496) | marine metagenome | biome: Westerlies Biome; feature: [DCM] deep chlorophyll maximum layer (ENVO:01000326); material: water (ENVO:00002006), including particulate matter (ENVO:01000060) such as... | depth 40 m
TTTCTACTTCTAGATACTACTGCGTTAAAATCTTTATCAATTGATTCAGCTTTTAAACCATATTGGTCTACATGCTTAAGATAGTCATATACCTGTGCACTTTTTAATAAAGCTTTTGTAGGAATGCAGCCCCAGTTTAAACAAACACCTCCTAGGCTTTCTTTTTCTACTATGGCAGTTTTAAACCCTAATTGAGAAGCTCTGATGGCAGTAACATATCCTCCAGGACCACTACCAACAATGATAATATCGTATTTCATTTTATTTCTTTTTATTTTTATAAAAAAGGAGTTACTTATTTCAAATTGATTTAGGTGTTTTTAACTCCAAAAAACACCAAATTATTACATCCTATTGGGAACCTGAATTCCTAACAAATTGAATGCAGATTTTATAACATCGGCCACTTTATGCGCCAATTGAATTCGTAATCTTTTTTTAATTTCATTTGATTCACCTAAAATAGAAACATTTTGATAGAATGAATTAAATTCCTTTACCAAATCATATGTATAGTTCGCAATAAGCGCAGGGGAGTAATTTTTTGCAGCTTGTTGGATTGTATCTGGATACAATTCTAACTGTTTAATTAATTCTTTTTCTTTACTATGTAAAGAAGTGCTAATTGATTTTACTTCTAAACTAAAATTGAATTTGGCCTTTCTTAATATTGATTGTATTCTTGCATAGGTATATTGTATGAAAGGGCCTGTGTTGCCTTGAAAATCTACAGAGGCTTTCGGATCAAATAAAATTCGCTTTTTGGGGTCTACTTTTAAAATAAAATATTTTAATGCACCTAGACCAATGGTATGGTATAAGTCAGTTTTTTCTGCTTCAGAATATCCTTCTAACTTTCCTAATTCTTGAGAGATATTTTTAGCGGTATCTGTCATTTCAATCATTAATTCATCTGCATCTACTACTGTACCTTCTCTAGATTTCATTTTTCCAGAAGGCAAATCTACCATTCCATAACTTAAATGATATAATTGTGCTGCCCATGAAAAACCTATTTTTTTTAGAATTAAAAACAATACTTTAAAATGATAGTCTTGTTCATTTCCAACGGTATACACCATTCCATTAATATCTGAATGATCTCTTACACGCTGAATGGCTGTTCCAATATCTTGGGTCATATACACTGCGGTTCCATCTGAACGTAATACTAGTTTTTCATCTAAGCCCTCATCTGTTAAATCACACCATACAGATCCGTCTTCTTTTTTGAAGAATACATTGCGAGTAATACCATCCTCAATTACGTCTTTTCCTAGAAGGTAAGTATTACTTTCATAATATAAAGTATCAAAATCAACCCCTAGATTTTTATAGGTAATTTTAAAGCCATCATAAACCCAACTATTCATCATTTTCCAAAGAGTAACAGTCTTAGAATCTCCAGCTTCCCATTTTAGTAACATTTGCTGAGCTTCAATTAGAATAGGAGCTTGTTTTTTTGCCTCCTCTTCAGACATTCCATTAGCAATTAAAGAGCCAATTTCTTTCTTATACTCGTCATTAAATTTTACATAATATTTTCCAACAAAGCTATCTCCTTTCATCCCTGTTGAGTCAGGGGTTTCTAAGTTTCCAAATTTTTGCCAAGCCAACATAGACTTACAAATATGAATACCACGATCATTTATGATTTGTGTTTTATATACTTTACTTCCAGAAGCTTTCAAGATTTCTGCTACTGAGTATCCTAGTAAATTATTTCTAACATGGCCCAAATGTAGGGGTTTGTTTGTGTTTGGAGAAGAATATTCGACCACCACTACATCTTTTGAGCTCAATGAAAAACCAAAATTATCTTGTGCATATATAGCATTAAAAGATTGAATATATACCCGATCATCTATAACCAAGTTTAAAAAACCTTTGACAACATTATAAGCAATCACTTCTTCTATGTTTTCAATTAGATAATCTCCTAAATTTTCTCCAATTTGGACAGCATTTCCTTTCTTAAAGCGTAACATTGGAAAAACAACAATGGTGATATCTCCTTCAAAATCTTTGCGTGTTGCTTGAAATTCAACCGTAGGCAATGTGGTTTCATAAAGTGTCGAAAAACCTTCTTTTACTTTAGCTTCTAAAAGGGTTTGAATATTCATTGAGTATCATAAATTGAAGAGCAAAATTACATATTTTATTTTGTTTTTTGATGGATGTTTACGCAGATTTTATTGGTATTTTTGCAATGCTACAGCTAACTTAAAAGATTTCAAACTTGAGTAGGAGCATGCTTTGATTACAAAAGCAGAAAAGTTTAGTTTTACAAAATGGAAAAACGTTTAGAACAATTACCTAAATTATCAAAGGAAACCTTTCCTGAGACTCAAAAGTATTTTAAAATGCTAAAGAAGAGAACACCTAAGAATTTAGATGTTGTGATGAAAGAACTGCATGATAATGAGTTTAAAAAAACAGATTGTTTGACTTGTGGAAATTGTTGTAAAACAACCAGTCCTATATTTACAGAAAAGGACATTCAACGTATTTCTAAGCATTTAAATATGAAAGAGAGTAATTTTATTGATCAATATTTAGAAAGAGATCAAGATGATTTTATGGTATTAAGATCATCACCATGTTCTTTTCTTGATCTTACTGATAATTCTTGTTTTATTTATAATGTAAGACCTAAGGCCTGTTCTGAGTATCCACACACCAATAGAAAGAAGTTTATTCAGATTACAGAGTTAACACTTACAAATACTCAAGTATGTCCGGCCACTCATACTATTATAGAAAACTTAAAAAAACGAATACCTTTACATTACAATAAAAAAGTAAAAAGAAGTTAAAAAACTTTCTGTATTTTAGTGAAAATTACATTTATTTTGGAAACTATTTTTAATTATTTTGAAACTATACCTTCTTCACATAGAAGTTTGATATTGGTTGGTGGTATTACTTTTTTTTGGCTTCTAGAAGGTGCATTACCTTTGTTCAATTTCAACTACAAAAAATGGAAACATGCATTTCCAAACTTGTTTTTTACAGCAACAACAATAGTAATTAATTTTACTTTAGCTTTTTTATTACTTGGAACTGCAGATTGGGTCCAGATTAATAATTTTGGAATTATTAACTGGTTACCAGATCTTCACTTATGGCTTTATGTTCTCTTAGGGCTTTTATTGTTAGATTTTTTTGGGGCTTATTTAGCACATTTTACAGAACATAAAATAAAACCTCTGTGGATGATTCATTTAGTTCACCATTCTGATCATAAAGTAGACACAACAACCGCTAATAGACATCATCCATTAGAAAGTATCATTCGCTTTGCATTTACATTATTTGGTGTATTGATAGTAGGAGCCCCTATTGCAATTGTAATGATTTATCAATCAATGTCATTAGTTTTTACTCAATTTAATCATGCCAATATTAAAATGTCTAAATCTCTTGATAAATTACTTAGTTATGTAATTGTTTCTCCAGACATGCATAAAGTTCATCATCACAATCTATTACCCTACACAGATGCTAATTATGGAAATATATTTTCTATTTGGGATCGTTTATTTGGAACTTATATGCATTTAGATAGAGAAAAAATTGTGTATGGTGTTGATACATTTCCTGATGAAAAAATAAATTCTTCGCTGAAAGAATTATTAAAACAGCCTTTTCAAAAATATAAAAAACCTACTAATTCAAGAGGTTTATAAATGTATTTAAATTTAATTATTTATAAAGTAAATATTTATTTCTGACATTTTTAAATAGTTCTAAATCTTTCAACCAGGAAGCTTTAATTTTATCTTCAGAAACATTTTCTTCAAGTTGCTTTTGAAGTATTTCAGTACCTGCTAATTTCGTAAAAAAAAGATTAAAGAATTTTTTAGTTCTATTTTGTTTTTTTGCACTAATCAACCATGATAATTTTAGTCTAGTCAACTTTTTTGTATTGGTTAAATCTTCTCCATAGCAAATCATATGCGAATGTTTCGGATATTTAGCACCTTTATTTGGGGTTGGAGTGAACGAGAACTTACTTTTAATATTTAAAAAAGGAGAACCATATATTTGAAACTGGTTAGCTGTCCCACGGCCTGCATTAACATTCGTTCCTTCAAAAAAACACAAACTAGGGTAGAGGTTGATAGCTCTATCGTTTGGTAGATTTGGTGAAGGACTTATAGGTAAACTGTACTCAGATTTATGTGTGTAATTTTTTAGGGGGATGACAGTTAATTTAGAGCGAATTCCATCAGCTAACCATTTTTCTCCGTTAATCATTGTTCCGTATTCACCAATTGTCATTCCGTAGACAACAGGAACAGGGTGCATTCCTACAAAACTTTTATGTATTGGTTCTAAAGTGGGTCCATCAATATAATGACCATTCGGATTAGGTCTGTCTAATAATATTATAGGAATTCCTTGTTCTGCACAAGCTTCCATTACATAATGTAATGTAGAGATATAGGTATAAAACCGAACACCAACATCTTGGATGTCAAAAACTACTATCTCAATTCCTTGAAGTTGTGATTTTGTTGGTTTTTTATTTTTGCCATACAAGGAAATAATTGGTACTCCTGTTTTAGTATCCACACCATCAGTTACAAGTTCTCCAGCATCTGCTTTTCCTCGAAAACCATGTTCGGGAGCAAATACTTTTTTGACATCAATTTTCAGTGACATAAGACTATCAACTAAGTGAGTGTAGTTAGTTTTCTTAAAAATTACTGAAGTTTGGTTGGCCACAATAGCAATTCGTTTTCCTTTTAATTTAGAAAGATACATTTCTGTTTGATCTGCTCCTGTAGTAATTTTGTGAACTGATTTTAATTCTTGAGCACAAGAAACGATGGAGTAACTAATCAATAAAAGAATAAATAAATATGTACTTTTACGTGCAATTAAAACCATAGTATTGAATTACGAATTATTTATAGCGAAACGAATTATTTCGAGTAAAGACCATAAAAGTAGTATTTCGTCTCCAATAATAAAAATTGCTATCACAGCAATTTCATTAGGAGTCGTTATTATGATGATTGCAATTGCCACAGGATCTGGCTTACAAGAGAAAATACGAAATAAAATATCTGGTTTTAAAGGCCATATTCAAATAAGTAATTACGACACTAATAATTCTGAAGGTTCGATTGTTCCTGTTGACAAAAATCAAAATTTTTATCCTACATTCTTTAATATAGAAGGAATAAAAAATGTACAAGTATATGCAACTAAAATTGGTTTAATTAGAACAAAAACTGATTTTGAAGGAATTATTTTCAAAGGGGTATCTACAGATTATGACTGGACATTTTTTAAAGAGTATTTAATTAAAGGACAACTTCCAGATTTTAATAAGAAAAGAACTAGAGATGTCTTACTATCCAAAACTATCATGAATCGACTCCAGTTATCGTTAAATGATACAATTAATGTCACTTTTTTTAAGAGTCAGGTAAATAAGCTACCATCTAATAGAAAACTAATCATTTCAGGAGTTTACAATACTGGTTTTTTAGAATTTGATAAAAATATTATGATTGGTGATTTAAGGCAAGTACAACGATTGAATAAATGGAATGAGAATCAAGTTGGAGGTTTTGAAATTATCATCGATAATTTTGATGAACTTCAAAAAAAAACTAATGAAGTTTATAAAGAAATAGACTCAACTCTTAATGCTAACAGCATACTATTGAATTATCCTTCAATTTTTGAATGGATTGATCTTTTTGATAATAATATTTGGTTCATTATCATTATTATGATTTTAGTAGCCGGAATTAATATGATTACTGCGCTATTAGTATTGATTTTAGAGAGAGTCCCTATGGTTGGTATTTTAAAAGCTATTGGATGCTCTAATTGGAGTATTCGAAAGATTTTTTTATACAATGCTACCTATTTGATTTTTGTGGGATTATTTTGGGGGAATTTAATTGGATTTACCCTATTATTATTACAATATTATGGAGGGTTTATAACCCTAGATCCAGCTACATACTATGTATCTAAAGTTCCTGTTAGTATTGATACTGTATCTCTAATTTTATTAAATATTGGGACATTAATTTTGTGTTTTTTAATGCTTATTATTCCTTCTATAATTATTACTAAAATAGAACCCTCTAAATCTATTCGATTTGCTTAATTTTGTAGCATAATTCAAAACTATATGCAATACGCAAAAAACATCTTAGAAACCATTGGAGATACTCCCTTAGTTAAATTAAATCGGTTAACTAAAGATCTACCTTGTTTGGTGCTTTCTAAATATGAAACTTTTAATCCAGGTAATTCTGTTAAAGACAGAATGGCTTTACAAATGATTGCTGATGCAGAAGTTGATGGGAGACTTAAGCCTGGTGGGACCATTATTGAGGGTACATCTGGAAACACTGGAATGGGATTGGCATTGGCGGCCATTGTAAAAGGCTACAAATGTATTTTTGTGATGGCAGACAAACAATCAAAAGAAAAAGTAGATATTTTAAGAGCTGTAGGAGCAGATGTTGTTGTTTGTCCAACAGATGTCGAGCCAGATGACCCTAAATCTTATTATTCTGTATCTAAGAGATTGGGAGAAGAAATTCCTAATTCCTGGTATGTAAATCAGTACGACAATCCAAGTAATTGCAAAGCACATTTTAAAAGTACAGGTCCTGAGATTTGGAAGCAAACCGACGGTAAAATAACTCATTTTGTTGTTGGTGTTGGAACAGGAGGTACTATTTCTGGAGTTGGCAGTTATTTAAAAATGATGAATCCTAATGTTAAAATATGGGGAGTAGATACTTACGGTTCTGTTTTTAAAAAATATCATGAAACAGGGGAGTTTGATGAGAATGAGATTTACCCATATGTTACAGAAGGTATAGGAGAAGATATTTTACCCTTAAATGTTAATTTTTCTTTAATCGATGGTTTTACCAAAGTAACAGATAAAGATGCAGCAATATATACACAACGATTAGCAAAAGAAGAGGGTATGTTTCTTGGAAACTCAGCTGGTGCTGCTATTAAAGGTGTTTTGCAATTAAAAGAACATTTTAAAAAGAATGATGTAGTGGTGGTTTTGTTTCATGATCATGGAAGTAGATATGTAGGTAAAATGTTTAATGATCAATGGATGAATGATCAGGGTTTCTTATAATATTATTTTTTATATTAATTAAGAAAAATATTAAATTCAAAAACCATCTCTTGTTAGAGATGGTTTTTTCAAATTAACTAATCAAATAATATATACAAATTAAAATAACATTATCAATATCTATTATACAAATCTTATGCCAAATTTTATTAAAAAGTGTTTTGGGATCGAATAGATGATTTTTTCACATTTTTTTAACAAAAAGTAATTTTACACAAACATCATTTAGCGTGTTTATGTGCTTTGTAAGAAGATCTGACTAGAGCTCCGCTTTCTACGTACATAAAGCCCATTTTTAAACCTAACATTTCATATTTTTTAAACTGATCAGGTGTAATGAATTCCTTTACAGGTAAGTGTTTTTTTGTTGGCTGAAGATATTGTCCAATTGTTAAGACATCTAAACCTACTCCATGAAGATCCTCCATGGTTTTGATAACTTCTTCCTCGGTTTCTCCTAACCCTAACATTAATCCAGTTTTTGTTCTCATTCCTTTTTCTTTAAGGTATTGAAGAACTCCTATACTTCTGTCGTATTTTGCTTGAATACGAACTTCACGAGTTAGTCTTCTTACTGTTTCCATATTATGAGAAACCACCTCAGGGCGAACTTCAATAATTCGATCTATTTGAGATGTTTTTCCCTGAAAATCCGGAATCAATGTTTCTAAAGTTGTGCTTGGATTTGCTCTACGGATAGCGTTAACTGTCTCTGCCCAAATAATAGATCCTCCGTCTTTCAGATCATCTCTATCTACGGAAGTGATTACAGCATGTTTAACCCCCATAATTTTAATTGACCTAGCGACTTTTTCAGGTTCATCCCATTCTACTGTTTCGGGTCTACCAGTTTTAACCCCACAAAATCCACAAGAACGAGTGCATATATTACCAAGAATCATAAAAGTAGCAGTTCCTTCTCCCCAACATTCACCCATGTTAGGGCAACTTCCACTAGCACAAATTGTATTCAATTTATATTTGTCTACTAGTCCTCTAAGTTCTGTGTATTTTTTACCAACAGGTAGTTTTACTCTTAACCAATCTGGTTTTTTTACTCTTTCTAGGAGTACAGCAGTATTGTTTGCCATTATTTATAATATTTATAAAGCAAAGTTACGAAGAAATCAATTAAAAATTTACCAAGAACCAGATACTAAAACCAATTAAATAAATAATTCCACATATACTTAAAATCTTCAAAAATATTGAAGGATGGTGATTTTTTGGGGTATGTTTTCCTGTAATTAAAATAAAATTCAAAATGGCATAAAAAGGAGCAGTGAGAAAAGACAGTATAGTTGCTATTTTAACTAATAATCCCATATCATCTCTAAAATATCTAAGAATTATATAAGTTCCTAGCCCTAAAAAAAAAATCCAAAACCAGTAATTCATTTTTTTTTTCTTCGGAAATAGTAAAGCATTAGCTATAGACATAGCTCTAGGAGATGCATCTAGAGTTGTTATAGTAGTGCTAAACATGGTTGTAAAAGCAGCTATGGCAATAAAAATATAAGTAAAATCCCCCAAACTTTTGGTATAGAGAGCTATCAGTTGCCCTGCAAAGACATCACCTTTATCAGAAAAAATCTCTCCAGAACCATGCATCACTAAAGTACCCAACAATACAAAACACACAGCTAAAAAAATAGTTCCTATGTATCCAATATTAAAATCGAATATAGATTCTTTAGTAGTTATTTTTTGATTAGTTGTCTTTTCCTTTTCTAGAGACCATATAGACTGCCATATTGAAATATCTAAGGGCGCTGGCATCCAACCTAAAAATGCAATTAAGAAAGTAATTTCAATAGTTCCATTTGGAATTATTTGAGAAAATGAAAACGCTTGTTTGGTCTTTGAAAATGCTACAGTTACAGCTACAAGTGTAGAAAAAGTTAACAATAAAATAACATATTTCATTAAACCATCTAATAACTTATATTTTCCTAAAAGTAAAATCGATATACTAAGAATTATAATTAAAAAAGACCAAGTTACCATATTAAAAGTTCCAAAAAGATTGACTGCTAAACCGGCAGTAACAATTGTTACTGCTGCCTGTATAATAAACATAGTTATGAAACTGATACCATAACTAATTGCTAAAACACCTTTTCCTAATTTATTATAACCGTCTAACAGGGTTTCTCCTGTAGCTGATGCATATCGAGTACCAAATTGAAAAAAAGGGTATTTAAAAAATGCAGCAACTAGTAGTGCCCATAATAACCCAAAACCAAAATCTGCACCAGCTCTTGTAGATTGAACTAAATGAGAGACACCAACAGCAGCAGCAGCAAAAAGCAATCCTGGTCCAAGTGACTTTAATACTGATTTTTTCATTGCTATTTTTTAATAATCTCAGCTAATAATTTTTTTGCCCGTAAAAGCTTCACCTTTACGTTATTCATTGGCTCCTTAATTTGTTGAGAAATTTCCTTGTAGCTTAACTCTTTAAAATAACGCAAATGAATAACTTCTTGATATTTAGGTTTTAATTGTTTTATGTCTAATAATAATTTTGCTAAGTTTTGTTCTGTAATAATTTTGTCTTCAGGAGATGGATTGTTGTCAACAATCTTATAAGCTTCTGCTTCAAATTCTTTAGTTGCCTTAATGTTAACAAATTTTTTATTTTTTCTAGCAAGATCTATATGAATATTCTTTGAAATAGTAATTAGCCACGTTTTGAAAGTATATTTATTATCAAACGTGTTAATTTTATCAAAAGCTTTTGAGAAAGATTGAATGGTAATATCTTCAGCATCATTCTCGTTTTGTGTTCTCTTTAGCTGATATTTGTATACATCAGTCCAATAGTGATGAAGGAGAAAATTAAATGAAATTTGATTGCCTTTTTTTGCTTTTTGAATATAATTAGCTAAGACTTCTTTTGTTATTTCCAATGACTAGGTTTTGAAATAGAGTTGGTTATAAATATAGCGAATTGAAATAGAACTAAAAAGGTATCAAATATATGTAAAGTAGATTTTTCTTATTTTACAATGATTTTTTAATAAATTTTAGGATTAAGCAGTAATGTTATTCATTAAATTAATTGTGAGTTGGTTCCTCACAATCTTTAAACTGATCTGCAGTTTTTCCGCAAAATCCACAAGCTTCACCATTTTTGTTTAACAAAGGGTTTTGACTTGCGCAAGTTCCAGCAAATTCACCGTCTTTTAATGCCCAAATTTTTAATGCGATTCCAACGACACCAATAGCTAATAGAAAAATACTTGCTAAAATAAGTTTCATTTATAATAATTTATACAAATATACTTATTATCATAGAAAAATAAAGAGGTTACTTTTCATTATTGTAAGTTTTTTTATTAAAAATTATATATTAAATTACATTAACCTCAATATCCAAAGTAATCTCAAAAATTTCAAAAATGGTTTTTTGAATCTTTTTTGCGAGTTTAAAAACTTCAGTTCCGGTAGCATTGCTATGATTTACTAACACAAGTGCTTGTTTTTCATGTACACCACAATTACCATAGCGTTTACCCTTAAAACCAGCAGTTTCTATTAACCAACCGGCAGGGATTTTATATAAAACATTGCTATTGGAAGTATTCATTTTTGATTGTTTGTAAAATGGGATAGTAGGATATCTTTTTTGTAGTTTTTTAAATTGCTTAGCAATGATAACTGGATTTTTAAAAAAACTTCCACTATTTCCTATTTTTTTTGGATCTGGTAATTTAGATTTTCTTATGCGAATTATTGCATCAGAAATATCTTTTATTGATGGTTTGTTAATGTTGTTATTTCTCAATTCTTTTTCTATTGCCCCATAATTGGTGTTTAACTGATGCTCTAGTTTACTAAGTTTAAAACTTACAGATGTCAGCACTACTTTCCCTTTTAATTCATTTTTAAAAATTGAATTTCGGTAACCAAATTTGCATTCTTTATTCGAAAATTCAATTCTTTCAGCTTTATTTATTTTGATTCCTTCAACTTTTGTAATGACATCTTTAACTTCAACACCATAGGCACCGATGTTTTGAATAGGAGAGGTTCCGACAAGACCAGGGATTAGGGATAGATTTTCAATTCCACCATAATTTTGAGAAATACACCACAATACAAATTCATGCCAATCTTCTCCGGCATTTACTGTTAAATGTACTTCATTCTTATTTTCGTGATCAATAGAAATTCCTTTAATATTGATATGAACGACTAACTTATTTTTAATATCTTTAGTAAGTAACATGTTACTACCACCACTTAACAAGAATACATCTTTTTCTACCTTTAAAATTTCTTGAAGGTTAAAGAAATTATCGACAGAGACAAATCTATTTGCTACTACATCAATACCAAAGGTGTTGTAGGTTTTAAGAGATATGTCTTCTTGTATTTTCAATTTACTATGTAGTTATCTGGTTGCTTAAGATTTGTGAATTTATTTTATATAAACTTTTTATTATATTTTTCAAGTCCTATTTTTAAAATTTCAATACATTTAATTAAATCTTTTTTATTTAAAACATAGGCCAAACGGACTTGATTTTTACCTTCTCTTTCTGAGGAATAAAACCCACTTGCTGGAGCAAACATGAGTGTTTCATTATGATGATGAAACTCTTCCAACATCCATCTGGCAAAATGGTCTGTATTTTTAACAGGGAGTTCGGTTACACAATAAAAAGCTCCTTTAGGTTTGACAACTCGTACACCGTTGATCTTTTTTAATTCAGTAATTAGCGTATTTCTTCTTTCAGCATATTCTTTAATTATGTTCTTAAAATAGCTCTCAGGAGTTTCTAAAGCAGCTTCACTTGCCAGTAAAGCATAGGTCGGTGGACTTAACCTTGCTTGTGCAAACTTCAACGCAGTATCCATGAATATTTCATTCTTAGAAACAATACACCCAATTCTTGCTCCACACATGCTATAGCGTTTAGAAACTGAATCAATCATAATTGCATGTTGTTCTAATCCGGTTTCAGACATTACCGAATAATGGGTATGACCATCGTATGTAAATTCTCTGTAAACCTCATCTGCAATTAAAAATAAATCATGTTTTAAAACGAGTTTTTTTAATTTTACAATTTCTTGTTTGCTATATAAGTAGCCAGTAGGGTTTCCAGGATTACAAATTAAAATTGCTTTGGTTTTTGAAGTAATTAATTTTTCAAAATCTTCAATTTTAGGCAGTGCAAAATTATCAGCTATTTTCGATATTACAGGAACTACTTTAAGTCCTGAAGAGGTTGAAAACCCATTATAATTTGCGTAAAAAGGCTCAGGAATAATAATTTCATCCCCCGGATCTGCAATACTTCCCATTGTAAATAATAATGCTTCAGAACCACCAGTTGTTACAATGATTTGTTTTGCGCTAATAAGAATATTATTGTTTTTATAATAATTAGCTAGTTTTTCTCTATATTCTTCAGATCCTTCAGACCTAGCATAAGACAGTACTTCAATAGTATTACTTTTTACTGCATCTAAAGCAACTTTAGGTGTTTTAATATCTGGTTGTCCAATATTTAAGTGATATACTTTTATCCCTTTTTTCTTAGCATTTTCAGCATAAGGAACTAGTTTTCTTATAGGGGATTCTGGCATCGAACCCCCTTTGTTTGATATTGACGGCATTTATAATAAAATTGAATTCCAAAACAAATTTGCGAAATATATTTCAGATATAAACTAGTTTTTGATAAAGTTCATTATTTTGAAATTCAAGTCTTGTCTTTTCTAAAAAAAAATGTAATTTGTATAGAAAAGTTTTTTTATGAAAAACACATCGTTTGTACTTTTAATTTTATCAATAGCTTTTAGTATTGAGATTAATAGTCAAAACGATGGTTTTCTTTTTTTAAATAAACAAAAAAAAATTGAGGATGTAAGTTTTCGGTTGATTAACAATGTAATTATTATACCTCTAGAAATTAATGGGAAAAAACTAAATTTTATTTTAGATTCAGGTGTTAATAAGACAATTGTATTTAATTCATCAAAGGCAGATACGATTTTGTCTTCTTTTGAGGATAAATATCAGTTGAGAGGTTTAGGAAAAGGATTACCTGTAAGTGCTATTATATCTAAAAATAATAGACTTAAAATAAAAAATTTAATTGGGATTGATAAAAATCTATACATCGTTTTAAAAGATGATTTTGATTTATCATCTAAAATGGGTATAACGATTCATGGGGTAATAGGTTATGATATTCTATCTAATTTGATATTAAGAATTAATTATAAGAATAAAAAAATTCGTTTTTATAATCCTATTAGCTATCAGCCTAAAAAATGTAAGAATTGTGTGGTATTACCTTTATCTATTTTTCAAAATAAACCTTATGTAGATGTTTTTGTTAAGTTTAACAAAAGTTCAAAAAAAATACCTGTTAAAATGCTTGTTGATTCTGGAGGCTCAGATGCTATTTGGTTGTTTGAATATAGTAACAATCAAATTATCACTCCTAATAACTTTTTTGTAGATTTTTTAGGTGTCGGTATTAGTGGAACTGTATATGGAAAACGAAGCAGAATCGCTTCTCTAGAAATAGGAGAATTTATAATTAATAATCCAACAGTATCTTTCTTAGATACATTATCTACAATTAATGCTAGAAAATTTAACAAACGAAATGGCAGTATTGGTACAGGTATCTTAAAGAGATTTAAAGTATGGTTAGATTACCCAAATAAAAGATTAACCCTTCAAAAAAACAGTTCTTTTTCTGATAGTTTTAATTACAATATGAGTGGTTTAGAAGTAGTTTATGATGGAAAAGTTTTGATCAAAGAAGAGTCTAAGAACTTTTCAGATAATTTTAGGGAAACTAAAAACTCATCAGTTACAAGAAATTCGATAAACATTATTACGAATTATGTTTATAAATTTAAACCTAATTATAAGATTAATGATGTTTTAAAAGGTTCACCAGCTGATATTGCTGGAGTTAAGAAGAATGATGTTTTAATGAAAATAAATGGTAAATCTATCTATAACTTTAAACTAGAAGAGATAAATGCTATTTTTCAAGAAAAAGATAGTAAATCGATTCGGCTAACAATTGTTCGTAATGCTGAAACGGTTAATTTAGTATTTAAGTTAAAGAAAATTATTTAATTTTTCTCAGAAAGGATACTTTTTTTCTTTTCTAAAACATTTACCTTTTCTACAAGACCTTTAATTTTTATCAACTTACGTTCGTTTAAAGCATTTGAAAAAATGGTAATAGACTTAGAAAACCCACCGATTCTTTTTGTATCATAAGAAACTTCTATTTCCCCATTTTCACCAGGCATTATAGGTTCTTCTGGTTTTTTTGGAACTGTACATCCACAAGAAGCTTGAACTCTTGAAATAATTAATGGAGATTTCCCAGTATTAGTAAATTCAAATTTGCGCTTCCCTTCAGCACCTTGACTAATTTTTCCATAATCTATTGTCTCTGTTACAAATTTAAAAACTGGTTTTAAATTGTTAGTTTCTTGAGCATACAATGAAATACTAAAAAATAAAGTAAAAATGATTGAATAAAAATTTTTCATAATAAATTAATTTTTAAGATGCTTTACAAATTTAATCAAAAAAAGTTCAACAGACTTTTATATACTCAAGATAATTGTACTTTTGTTATCAATTTGAAAAAAGTATTTAAAAGTATGGATATTCCATCAACATATGATGCAAGTTTAGTAGAAAGTAAATGGTATGATTACTGGATGAAACATAATTACTTCCACTCAGAAGTAGATGATAGAGAGCCTTATACAATTGTAATTCCTCCTCCTAACGTAACTGGTGTATTGCACATGGGGCATATGCTAAATAATACAATCCAAGATGTCTTAATTCGTCGTGCTCGTTTACTAGGTAAAAATGCTTGCTGGGTTCCTGGAACAGATCATGCTTCGATTGCTACCGAAGCTAAAGTTGTTGCTAAATTAAAAGAACAAGGAATTGATAAAAATGATTTAACTCGCGAAGAGTTTCTATCGCACGCTTGGGAATGGAAACATGAATATGGAGGAATTATTTTAGATCAATTAAAGAAATTAGGCGCTTCTTGTGATTGGGAACGAACAGCTTTTACGATGGATTCTGAAATGTCTGAATCTGTTATAAAAGTTTTTGTTGATTTATATGATAAAGGATTGATATATAGAGGTTTTAGAATGGTTAATTGGGATCCTGAAGCAAAAACGACATTATCTGATGAAGAAGTAATTTTTCAGGAAAAACAAGGAAAGCTTTACTATATCAATTATTTAGTACAAGGAAGTAAAGACGTGTTAACGATTGCCACAACTCGTCCAGAAACCATTTTTGGCGACACAGCTATCTGTATTAATCCAAAAGATCAACGTTTTAAACATCTTAAAGGAAGAAAAGCAATAATTCCTATTTGTAATCGTGTTATTCCAATTATTGAAGATGATTATGTCGATGTAGATTTTGGAACTGGTTGTTTAAAAGTTACCCCAGCTCATGATGAAAACGATAAAATTCTTGGAGATAAGCATCAATTAGAAGTGATTGATATTTTTAATGATGATGCCTCATTAAATTCATTTGGTTTACATTATGAAGGAAAAGATCGTTTTGTTGTTAGAAAAGAAATTTCAAAAGAATTAGAAGCAAAAGGCTTCTTAATAAGGACAGAAACCCATATCAATAAAGTTGGAACTTCAGAGAGAACAAAAGCCGTTATAGAGCCAAGATTATCTGACCAATGGTTTTTAAAAATGGAAGAATTGGTAAAACCAGCTATTAAAGCTGTTTTAGCAGAAGATTGTGAAATCAATCTTTATCCTAAAAAATTCGAAAATACATATCGTCATTGGATGGAGAATATTCGAGATTGGAATATTTCTCGCCAATTATGGTGGGGTCAACAAATTCCTGCATATTTTTATGGAGATGGGAAAGAGGATTTTGTAGTTGCTGAAGATGTTGAAGCTGCCTTAGCTTTAGCTAGAGATAAAACTAACAATCCATTACTGTCCGAAAAAGATTTACGTCAAGATTCAGATGCCTTAGATACATGGTTCTCTTCTTGGTTATGGCCAATATCAGTTTTTGATGGTATTAGAAATCCAGAAAATAATGAAATTAAATATTATTATCCAACAAATGATTTGGTAACTGGACCAGATATTTTATTTTTTTGGGTTGCTAGAATGATTATTGCTGGGTATGAATATAAAGATGTAAAACCGTTTAAAAATGTTTATTTAACAGGGTTGGTTAGAGATAAACAAAGAAGAAAAATGTCTAAATCTTTAGGGAATTCTCCTGACGCATTAAAACTAATTGATACTTTTGGAGCAGATGGTGTAAGAGTAGGTTTATTACTAAGTTCAGCTGCTGGAAACGACTTAATGTTTGATGAAGATTTATGTCAGCAAGGAAAACAATTTGCAAATAAAATTTGGAATACATTTCGATTAATTAAAGGATGGGAAATAGATAAAAATCTTCAACAACCAATAACAGCCTCTATTGGCTTAAAATGGTATGGAGCTAAATTTAATAAAGCGCTAGTTGAGATAGAAGATCATTTTTCAAAATATCGTTTATCTGATGCCTTGATGACGATTTATAAATTAATAATGGATGATTTTTCTTCTTGGTTATTAGAAATTGTAAAACCATCATATCAACAACCTATAGATAAAAAAACAGTTGATTCAATTATTGGAATTTTAGAAGATAATCTAAAAATTTTACATCCATTTATGCCTTTTTTAACTGAAGAAATATGGCAATATATTACACATAGAACTCCACAAGAAGCTTTGATAGTGGCTACATATCCTAAACAAAAACATTTTGATACGTCGATTCTTTCTTCTTTTGACTTTACAGCTCAAGTAGTTTCAGGTATTAGAACCATAAGAAAAGAGAAAAATATACCATTTAGAGATTCTATAGAATTGTTTGTTGTGAACAATGAAAAAATCACTAATGATTTTGATACAATTATTAAGAAGTTAACTAATACTTCTAGCATTAATGCAGTAAAAGAAAAAGTAGATGGTACCTCTTTTAGAGTAAAGTCTAACGAGTATTTTGTTCCTATTTTACTGGAAAATATTGATGTAGAAGCTGAAATATTTAAATTAGAAGCTGAATTAAAAAGAGCAAAAGGTTTTTTGATTGGAATTCAAAAGAAACTATCGAATGAGCGATTCGTAAAAAATGCTCCAGAAAAAGTAATAAATTTAGAACAAAAAAAAGAATCAGACACTCTTTCAAAGATTGATATTATTTTATCTAGTCTAAGAAATTTGAAATTAAAATAGTTGTTTTTTTTTGTATCATAAAAAATATCTCATTCATTTTTGATATTATGCCAATAATGATAAGTGTATATGTTACTAGTATTATATTTTATTATATTTGATTGTTAAATTTAATAAATTGATTTTAAAAAAACGACCAACTTGCGCCATAGCTCTTTCAATAAACCTCCTCGGAGATAAATGGACTCTTCTTATACTTAGAGATATTATTTTACATAAAAAATCTAGGTTTAAAGAATTTTTAATGTCAAAAGAGAAAATAGCTACTAATATTCTTACGAATAGATTGAAATCCCTTTTAGTTCATGGTTTTATTGAAAAACTTGATCCATTAGGAACAAAAAAAAGTACTCGCTATTTAGCTACTACTCAAGGTATTTCAACACTACCTATTATAATTGAGTTATATCTTTTTTCTATTGAAGATATTGACGAATCTTTTTTAAATGAATCTCAATTAAGTATTAAGAAGGATATTATTTGTGATCGTTACATGTTTGAGAAAAAAAAGAAAGTAGAGTATATAAATTTTGTTAAAAAATTAAAAGCATCTTTATAAAATCTATTTTTAAAAAAAATAGAAGAATTTCTTTATTTTAGGTCACTTATAATTTATAATATTAATAAATGACAACTCACATTTTTGCCCCTAATACTTCTCTGTTGTTATACCAATGCCTCTCTTAATACTGTTATTGGATGTTTTGCAATACGTTTTGTTCCATCATAAATTTGATGACGACAACTAGTCCCAGCAGCTACAATATCTATATCTTTAGAAATATTCCTAACTTTTGGAAACAAGGTATCTTCTCCTACTTGCATACTAACTTCGTAATGTTCTTTTTCATAACCAAAAGAACCTGCCATTCCACAACAACCAGTATTCATAATAATGGGTTTGTAATTTTTTGGAATATTTAATATTTCGAATGTTGAATATGTACTGGAGAGTGCTTTTTGATGGCAATGACCATGAATTTTTATATTTTTTTCTTGGCTGGTAAATTGATCCGATCTGATAGCTCCTTTTTTAAATTCATTTTTTAAAAATTCTTCAATTGTAAATGTGTTAATAGAGATTTTTTTCGCTGCTATTTTATCATTTGCCAAACGAAGATATTCATCTCTAAATGTCAAAATAGCAGAAGGCTCAATTCCAATTAAAGGAGTTGCTTCTGAAATTATTTCTTTAAAAAGAGAAATATTTTTATTAGCTACTATCTTTGCCTGTTTTAAAAATCCTTTAGATATAAAACTACGTCCACTTTCTTGGTGATTAAGTATAGTTGGTTTATATCCCAATCTTTTTAAAACAGTGATTGTATCTTTTCCAATTTCAGTATCATAAAAGTTGGTAAATTCGTCACAAAAGAGATAAACAATTCTATTACTACTTGATTGAATTTCTTTTTTATACCATGCTTTTAATGTTTTTGAAGCCAATTTAGGAACACTACGTTTTAAGGAAATTCCCATAATAGCTTTTGTAAGATGAGTATTTAGGACTAAATTAGTAAGACCAGGGAGAAGACTTCCAATTTTATTGTATTTCACATTATTTGCAAACAATGTATTTCTGAAAGAATACCCATTTTCTTCTTGATATTGATAAAGAAATTCACTTTTTAAAGCGGCAACATCAACGTTACTTGGGCATTCAGATGCGCAGGCTTTACAGCTTAAGCATAAATCGAATACCTCTTTGAGTTCTTGGTGATTAAATCTATTTATTTTTTTAGAGTTTGTTAGGAACTCTCTCAAAGTATTTGCTCGTGCACGTGTTGTATCTTTTTCATCTTTTGTAGCTCTATAACTTGGACACATTGCACCACCAACAGAGGCTGGCTTTCTACAATCTCCAGAACCATTACATTTTTCAGCTAATTTTAAAATTCCTTCATTGTCTGAGAAATCTTGAATTGTATTTATTAGTGGTTCATTTCTGTCAATATCATAACGTAAATTTTTATCCATTGCAAAAGCATCAGTAATCTTACCTTGATTAAAAATGTTATTTGGATCAAAAGCTTTCTTAATTTTTCGAAGTAGTTGATAATTTTTTTCTCCAATCATTAAAGGAATAAATTCTGCACGTACAATACCATCACCATGCTCACCACTAAAAGATCCTCCATATTTTTTAACCAATTTAGCTGTTTCAGTTGTGATTTTTCTAAATAAAGAAACATCTTCAGATTTTTTTAAATTTAAAATCGGACGTAAATGTAATTCGCCTGCACCTGCATGAGCGTAATAAACCGCTTTCTGATGGTATTTGTCCATAATCATTGAGAACTCTTCTATATAATTTGGAAGATCCTTTAAATCGACTGCTGTATCTTCAATACAGGCAACTGCTTTTTTATCTCCAACCATATTACCTAATAACCCTAGACCAGCTTTTCTTAAATCAAACATACGTTTAATATCATCTCCTATTATTTTGGGATGATGGTATCCGAAAGTATTTTTTTCTAGATCTTTTATTAAAGCAGTTGCTTTTTCATTTACTTTTTCTAATGAATCTGCTGAAACTTCAAACATTAATATAGCTTCTGGTTCTCCTTGAATAAAAAAACGATTCTTGGATTGTTCCCGATTATTTTTTGTACAATCTAAAATAACTTTATCCATCAGTTCACAAGCATATAACTCATGATTCATTGCCAAAACAGTTGCCTTTAAACTCTCGTTTATACTTTTAAAATGTGAAGCGATAATAATACTTTCTTTGGGCTGAAGAGAATCTAACTGCAAAGTGATTTCTGTCGAAAAAACTAAGGTTCCCTCGGATCCAGCCAAAAGTTTGGCAATATTTACTTTTGTGTTAATACCACCAAATAAATCAGACACTAATAATTCGTCAACTGCATACCCGGTATTTCTTCTGTGAATACTAGGTTTTGGGAATTGATTTTTTATTTCTTGTTGAATCTTTACTTGAGAAAGTTCGTCGAATATTGACTTATAAATTTTTCCTTCTAATGATTGATCATGAGTTTTTGTAATAAATTCTTCGGAACTTATTTCTTTGAAGGATACAGGTGTCCCATCACTTAATAATCCATCTATTTGTATAACTTTATCTCTAGTTACTCCATATTTAATTGAAGTACTTCCAGATGAATTATTTCCAACCATTCCTCCAATCATACATCTATTAGAAGTTGAGGTATTTGGTCCAAAAAACAATCCATAAGGTTTCAGAAATAAATTTAATTCATCCCGAACTACTCCTGGTTCAACAGTAATTGTTTTTTTAAGTTCATCGAAAGCTAAAATATTTGTAAAATACTTTGATACATCAACTATAATACCATCTCCAACACATTGTCCGGCTAGAGATGTTCCTGCTGTTCGTGGAATGATTGTAATTTTATTTTGTTTTGCAAATTCAATTAGGATTTGAATGTCTTTTTTATTCTTAGGATACGCTACTGCAAGAGGTATTTTTCTATAAACAGAGGCATCTGTCGCATATAAAACTTTATGTAAATTATCATGTAAAATAGCTCCTGATAATTTCTTGTGAAGATCCTGAAGCTTTTTTTTATTTACCATAATTTACATTTAAACATTCCATGAATGTATTTTTTATTACTTGATTTATTTCAACATATAATGATATGTCAAAAATAGAACATTACAATGAAGTTATGAAGTGGATTTTATGAAATTTATCAGAGTTATTTGTTTTTAAATCAGCGTCTAAAATTATTTAATAATCTACTATAATTAATTAAATATATTATTTTTTAATGATTACTTATATTTGTTAAAGTCAAATACAAATTACAAATGAAGAAAATATTCCTAGTTTTTTTATTATTATCACTTTCTTTCTCATTATTTAGTCAGAAATTAACTCTAAATTATTATGTACCCTCAGATGAACAATATGACAATCAGATTCCTACACCAATTGAAATCATTGGTCATGAAGTAGGAGAGTGGCATGTTACCCATGATAAACTTGTAGAATATATGAAAGCATTAGCCAAATCATCTGATCGAATTACTATTGAAGACAGAGGCAAAACTTTTGAAGGCAGACCTATTCTGTTATTAACAATTACTTCACCTGAAAACCACCAACGTATTGATGAGATTAGAGAACAACATATGAAAGCTACCGATAATGTATTAATTGATGTTACTAATGATCCAATCATTATTTATCAAGGCTATTCAATTCATGGAAATGAATCTAGTGGTTCAAATGCCTCATTAGCTGTAGCTTATTATTTGGCAGCTTCACTTAGTTCAGCAACTAAAGATTTATTACAAAATACCGTCATCTTATTTGACCCTTCTTTAAATCCTGATGGATTACAGCGTTTTTCTTATTGGGCAAATACTAATAAAAGTAAAAATATTAATCCAGACCCCAACGATCGTGAATACTTTGAGGTATGGCCAAAAGGTAGAACTAATCATTATTGGTTCGATATGAATAGAGATTGGTTGCCAGTTCAATTACCAGAATCAAAAGCAAGAATTGCTTCTTTTCACAAATGGTTGCCAAATATTTTAACAGATCATCATGAAATGGGATCTAATTCTACATTTTTTTTTCAACCCGGAATTTCAAGTAGAACTCATCCTTTAACACCTCAAAAAAATCAAGACTTAACTAGACAGATCGGATTCTATCATGCCAAAGCTCTTGATAAAATAGGATCTCAATATTATTCTGAAGAAAGTTTTGATGATTTTTATTATGGTAAAGGATCTACCTTTCCAGATATTAATGGAGGCATAGGTATTTTGTTTGAACAAGGAAGTTCAAGAGGACATGCTCAAGAAACTTCAAATGGTTTACTAACTTTTCCATTCACTATAAGAAATCAATATATAGCCTCTATGTCAACACTTGACGCTGCAATAGATATGCGTGTAAAACTATTGAAATATCAACAAGATTTTTATCACAAGGCAAGAAAAGAATCATCTAAAGCGAAAGCAATTATTTTTGGAGATCACAAAGATGCTGCAAAAAGTTACCATCTAGCTGAGGTATTAAAAAGACATCACATAACTATACATGAACTTAAATCTGATTTATACACTAATGGAAATCAATTTAAAAAAGGATACAGTTATGTTGTCCCTATGAATCAAAAAAATCATCGATTAGTAAAAGCAATGTTCGATAAAAGGAAAACTTTTCAAGACAGCTTATTTTATGATGTATCTGCATGGACATTCAATCATGCTTTTGGAGTTGATTATGCAGAAAACATCTCTTTAAACGATGTTGGTTCAGAAATTAAAACTTTAAATTTTAAAAAAGGAAATGTCAGTTTTAAAAGTAAGGTAGGATATTTAATGCCATGGAATGAATACTATACTCCTAAAGCTTTATATGCTATTTTAAAAAAAGGACTTAGAGCAAAAGTATCAATGAGAAACTTTAAGAATGATAATATTTCATATGATTATGGTACAATTTTTATACCTGTTCAAAATCAAAAACTAACATCTTCGGAACTTTATAGTTTTCTTTTTAAAGTTGCTAAAGAGAGTCATTTGAAAATTAATGGAGTCAATACTGGATTAAATAATGGGATTGATCTAGGCAGTAATAATTTTAGAAATGTAAACTTACCCAAAGTAGCAATGTTAGTTGGTAATGGTATTAATGTTAGTGGTCCTGGAGAAATCTGGCATTTATTCGATCAACGATATGATATGCATGTGACAAAATTAGACATGATTTATTTCAATCGGATCGATATTAGTAAATACAATGTTTTAATAGCTCCAAATAGCAGAAACTTGGATATTAAATCTATAGAAAAAATAAAATCATGGGTTCAAAATGGAGGAATTTTAATAGGATATAAAGCAGCTATTAATTGGTTAAATACAAATAAATTTATTGATCTAGAGTTTGAAAAAGCTAAAATTGATATTGTGAAAGAAGTTTCTTTTGAAGCAAAATCTTTAAAGAATGGTGCTCAAGTTATTGGAGGTGCTATTTTTGAAGCATCAATAGATAGATCACACCCTATAAATTTTGGGTATAAGAATGATAAAATTGCTTTGTTTAGAAATACAACATTATTTATAAAAGCAGACAATAAAAGTTATAATAATCCAATTCAATATACAGAGAATCCTTTGTTGAGTGGTTATATTTCTAATGAAAATTCAAAGTTGATTAAAAATACCGTTCCATTTAAAGTGCAACGTTTAGGCAAGGGAAGAGTCATTGTTTTTACAGACAATACAAATTTTAGAGCTTTTTGGTATGGAACTAATAAATTATTAATGAATGCTGTTTTTTTTGGAGATAAAATGTAATTAAATTTTTGTAACAAAATCTAAAAGTATTCGTCTTGTAAGTTATTAACTAGTTGAAGTAATGAGTTTTTTACGTGTTTTACTAGCAATTCTTTTTCCTCCATTGTCTGTAATTGATAAAGGATGTGGTTCTTTTTTTATTATTTTTTTATTGACCCTTTGTGGATGGATTCCTGGTGTTATAGGAGCTTTGGTAATTTTGAATAATCCTAAAAATTAAGAGACTTGTTCTCCATTTTTAATTGGTTTTGATGCTTGTAATAGCACAACATCTTCGTTTTTATTATATACACCCAATACTAGGCATTCACTCATAAAATTAGCAATTTGTCTTGGTTTAAAATTGACAATAGCACTTACTTGTTTATGCAACAGTTGTTCTTTTGAATATAACTCTGTAATTTGTGCACTTGATTTTTTAATACCTAGTTTTCCAAAATCAATATAAAGTTGATATGCCGGTTTTCTAGCTTTTGGAAAGTCATTTACTTTTATAACTGTTCCAAGTCTAATATCTATTTTTAAAAAATCTTCGAATAATACTTCTTCTACCATTTTATTTTTTTGATGTGATTTTTTGAACTACCCATAGAGGCCCTATTAATAAAAATTGTAAATCTTTTAAGAAGGATGGTTTTTTCCCCTCAATATGGTGACCATAAAATTGTCCAATCCATGCTATGATAAAAATAATTAATGATACGTATAATAAATTTACTTGGCTACTTAACCAATAATTCCCAATAATTGATATGGTAATAATAAAAAACATTTTTAAAAAATACTTTAAGCCTATCCGTAGATAAAAAATAGAAATAAAAAAAGTCACTATAGTTGCCCAGTTCTCGATATATGGATTGAATAATCTGAAATTATTTTCTAAAAATGTTGACGGAATACAAATTAATAGTCCAATGATACTAAAAAATATTAAAGGAATACATATATAATGAATTATCTGATTGGTTGAGTTTTGATGACTAATTGCATATTCATCAAACCATTCTTGAGCAGTTTTCATGATTTATATTTTGATGATTTTTTTTATTTGTAATATTTTATAGATTAATGATCTTTTTTAAGCTTTTTTAAGTTTCTTAATGAACTTTTATTTTCTGGATTGATTGTCAAAGATTTTTGATAATATTTAATAGCATTTAACGTATCCTTTTCAATTCTAAATACATCTCCCATACTATCATAAACATCAGATTTTCTTGGATGCAAAGTGATATTTATATTAAAAATTTCTTTTGCTTTATCTAATTTATTAGTTCGAAGGTATTTATAACCTATACTATTTAAATTTCTTTGATTTATTGAAGAATCTAAAGAATCTTTATTTTTAATAGCAATAAATGCTTCTAGTGCTTTACTATATTCTTCATTATTGAAATATTCCATTGCTGTTTTTTCTCCGTCAATTAATTTTGAGAAATAAAATACTTCTCCTTTATGTTCTCTTTTTTTTGCTAAAGATATATGTACTTTAGGTTTTGAAATAAAAATTAATTTTTCATTCATTTCTTTTAAATAAAAAGAACTATCATTCGCTTTAATTGGAGTCATATTCTTACCTCTCCAAAAAACTTTTAAAATATCGTTTTCAAAATGAACCTCTAATATTTCATTTGAATTGAAAAAATATCGTCCTTCAAAAGTATTAATAAATATTCTTGAATTCTTTGATTTTTTACATGAAATTAAAGAGAATATAATTAAAAAATAAATAAAAAATTTCAATATATTTAATTTAGAATTTTAAAAGTAAACTTTTTGATTCAAAAATAAAAAGTCTTATTATGAATTATATTTGTAAATTAAACTTTTATTGAATTTAAAAGTCTTTATAAAAACTCTAATAATGAATTTTAAAATATTTTTTTTAATTATCAGTTTTCTTTTCTTTAGTTGTGATCCGTCCAATGAAACGGATGAGTCACTTGCGGATTCTTTAGAATTACCTACTTCACCTAATATATTATTGATAATCGCAGATGATTTTGGTAAAGATGCTTCCCCGAATTATATTGAGGGAAATATAAAACCTAACATGCCAAATTTAGAAAGTTTGATTTCTTCGGGAATAACTTTTGATAATCTATGGTCTTACCCTGTATGTACACCAACAAGAGCTTCAATTTTAACTGGTAAATATGGCTTTAGAACTGGAGTGTTAGAAGTTGGAAATCAAATTTCTACCAACGAAATATCTATTCAAGAATATATAGACATTAATACTCAAAATGAGTACGCAACAGCAATGATTGGAAAATGGCATTTGTCTAATGATCCCCAAGATCCATTATCTATGAGTATTGATTATTTTGCTGGAATATTACAAGGAGGTGTTCAATCATATACAAATTGGAACCTAGTAGAAAATGGACAAACATTAAATTCTTCAGAGTATACAACTACAAAATTTACTGATTTAGCTATTAATTGGTTAGATGATCAAACAAAACCATGGTTTTTATGGTTAGCTTATAATGCTCCTCATACACCTTTTCATTTAGCACCATTACATCTTCATTCACATGGAAATTTACCATCTGATGAGGGTTCAATAGATTCAAACCCATTACCATATTTTTTTTCAGCTGTAGAAGCTATGGATAATGAAATGGGAAGACTGATTAATAGTCTATCTACTGAAGAAAGAGAGAATACAATTATAATTTTTATAGGTGACAATGGAACTCCAAATAGAGTTACACAATTACCTTTCAGAGCAATGAGATCAAAAGGTTCTATTTATCAAGGGGGGATAAATGTTCCAATGATTATATCTGGCTTAGGAGTCAACAGAATTGGAGAACGCGAAGCAGCACTAATACAAACAACAGATTTATATGCCACTATTGCTAGAATTACAGGAGTTTCTATTGAAGAGATTCATAATAGTAAAAGTTTTTATAAGTTACTTTCAAACTCAACTGCATCAAAGAGAGAGTTTGTATATACTGAACGGTCTAATAATGGTGTTAGTTATGCGATTAGAAATTCTAATTATAAATTAATTGTAGACGAAAATGGTAACGAAGAATTTTATAATTTATCTATAGACCCTTATGAGGCAAATGATTTAATTGGTTCTACATTAAATTCTTCTGCTTTATCCGCAAAAAATGAATTAGAGATTGAGGCTACCAAAATTAGAATGTAATGTTAAATTTTTTATAATGTGATTTAGTAATGGAATAATAATTTTAAATTAATCTGTTTATAGTTATTAAAAGCTCCCGAATTTTCGACAGCTTTTTTATAGGATAATAGAGTTTATTGATTATTTGACATCCATTAATTCTACATCAAAAATTAGAGTAGCATTTGGAGGAATTACTCCGCCAGCACCATTTTCACCATAAGCAAGGTTAGAAGGTATTACAAAACGTGCTTTATCACCTATTTGTAATAATTGTATACCTTCATCCCATCCAGCGATAACTTGTCCAACTCCTAGTGGAAAGTCAATTGGTTGTTTTCTTTTGTAGGAAGAATCAAACACAGTGCCATCTAATAATTGCCCTTTATAATGAACAGAAACGTTGGTTCCTTTTGTAGCTTTCTTCCCTTTACCTTTTTGTAAGATTTGATATCTTAATCCACTCGCAGTTTGTTTATACCCTTTAGCTACAGTGTCTAAAATTTGTTGTTGTTTCTTCTTTTCATCTTCGATACGTTTTGCTCTAGACCCCTCAAAAGTTCTAAAAGCCTCTACTGCATTGAATGCTTCAGCATCAGTACCAACTCGAATAATATCTATAGACATTTCATCTCCTTGTGCAACTAAATTTACTATGTCTTGTCCTTCAATAACATTACCAAAAACAGTGTGTTTTCCATCTAGCCAGGAAGTTTCAATATGAGTAATAAAAAATTGAGACCCATTGGTTCCTGGTCCAGCATTAGCCATTGATAGTTTTCCTGGAGTATCGTGCTTTAAGTCAGGATGAATTTCATCATCAAATTGATACCCAGGGCTTCCAGTTCCAGTTCCTAGAGGACATCCTCCTTGAATCATGAAATCTGGGATTACTCTGTGAAATTTTAATCCATTATAGTAGGGTATACCTTGTTTTTTTGCTGTATTTTCTATATTTCCTTCAGCTAAAGCAACAAAGTTACCTACAGTTCCAGGAGTTTTTTGATATTCTAAATTCACTATAATAGCTCCTTTTGGAGTTGTAAATTTTGCAAAGATTCCTTTATTCATTTTTTTTAAATTTAATTATAAAATTGATTAGTTATTGAAAATATATTTACAAGTATTCACTAGTGAAATGAAGTTTTACACTAGGATATTTGTTTTGTGTCATTTGAATAGTGAAGGCAGAATCAGCCAAAAAGACTAACTGATCTTGTTTGTCTTTTGCTAAATACCTTTGTTTCACTCTTTTAAACTCTTTGAATTCTTCATTTTTTTCATCTTCAGCTTCAACCCAACAAGCCTTGTGTATTTGTATGTTTTCGTAGCTGCATTTTGCACCATACTCGTGATCTAGTCTGTACTGAATTACTTCATATTGAAGAGCCCCAACTGTTCCTATAATTTTACGTCCATTCATATCTAAAGTGAATAACTGAGCAACCCCCTCATCCATTAATTGATCTAAACCTTTGTATAATTGTTTTGATTTCATAGGATCTGCATTGTTTACATAACGAAAGTGCTCTGGAGAAAAACTAGGAATCCCTTTAAAATTTAATTTTTCTCCTTCAGTTAATGTATCACCTATTTTAAAGCTTCCAGTATCGTGAATTCCAACGATATCTCCTGGAAATGATTCATCTACTATTTCTTTTTTTTCTGCAAAAAAAGCATTTGGACTAGAAAATTTTACTTTTTTACCATTTCTAACATGTAAATAGGGAGAGTTTCTTCTAAAGGTACCCGAAACAATTTTTATAAAAGCCAATCTATCTCTATGCTTAGGATCCATATTTGCATGAATTTTAAAAACAAAACCGGTCATTTTGTGCTCTTTAGAATCAACGAGTCTTTCTTCAGCTTTTTTTGGTAATGGAGAAGGGGCAATTTCAATAAACGCATCCAATAATTCTTTAACTCCAAAATTATTTAAGGCAGAACCAAAAAACACAGGTTGTAATTTACCTTCTAGATATTCTAAATTGTTAAACTTAGGGTAAACCTCATAAATTAGTTCTAATTCATCACGAAGCGTCTCAGCAGCACTTTCACCCACAACTTCGTCTAACTCAGGATTTTTTAAATTATAAAATTCAATACCTGCAGAAATACCTTGTTTATTATCACCAGAAAAAATATTTAATTTCTTTTCATAAATATTATAAATTCCTTTAAAATCATAACCCATCCCAATAGGAAAACTCATAGGAGTCACTCGTAATCCTAGTTTTTGTTCAACTTCATCTAACAAATCAAATGCATCTTTACCTTCACGGTCTAATTTGTTTATGAAAACAAGCATCGGAATATTTCGCATTCTACATACTTCAACCAACTTCTCTGTCTGTTCTTCTACTCCCTTAGCAACATCTATGACAACAATAACACTATCTACAGCTGTTAAGGTTCTAAATGTGTCCTCAGCAAAATCTTTATGCCCAGGTGTATCTAAAATATTTATTTTTTTGTCTTTGTAAATAAAGGCTAGAACTGAGGTTGCTACCGAAATACCACGTTGACGTTCAATTTCCATAAAATCTGACGTAGCTCCCTTTTTGATTTTATTATTTTTTACAGCTCCTGCTTCTTGAATCGCACCACCAAACAATAAAAGTTTTTCGGTTAAAGTAGTTTTTCCAGCATCTGGATGAGATATTATACCAAAAGTTCTTCTGCGGTCTATTTCCTTTAAAAAGCTCATCATCAAAAATTGAGGTGCAAAGTTACGTTTTATTCTAAAATTAGAGAATACAAGATTTATAAATAGTTTTCAATGTTTTTAATTTAATATATCATATTTTTATAGCTGAGAAGATTTTTAAATGTAAATGAAAAAAATTATTGTTTTTTATTGTTTTACTCTATTGATAGGATGTAATTCTAGCACTTCACAAAATTCAAATCGTAATAATCTTGATATAAGTCAAACGAAATCAATATATCTAGATTTGGATAATAATGAAGTGAACTTATCTTCATTTAAAGGAAAAAAAATTTTAATTAACTATTGGGCAACTTGGTGTGGCCCTTGTATACAAGAAATGCCCTCTCTTTTGAGAGCACAAGAACTATTGAAATCAGAGTATGTTTTTTTATTAGTGTCAGAGGAATCTTTTCAGAGAATTTCTAGGTTTAAAAACCGTAAAAACTTTAACTTTAACTACTTAAGATCAAGAGTCTCATTAGCTTCGTTAGGGGTGTATTCTCTTCCTATAACTCATATTTATGATAAAGAGGGTAAAAAAATAAAAACTATTGAAGGTTATGTAGATTGGGATTCTAATAGAATGATTAAAAAACTTAAAGCCATATAAAATGAATAGAGTTATTTTATTATTACTATTATTTACACTTTTGTCTTCTTGTTCAAAAAAAGATTTTAAAGTTGAAGAAATACAATTTTCTTTTGGTAAAAATAATGCTCAACCAAATCTTGTTTCTAATGGTGATGATTTAACCCTTTCATGGATTTCATCAGAAGAAGATAAAGAGGCAATATTATTTTTCAGCCAGTACAAAGATAATAAGTGGTCAACCCCTATTTCTATAGCTTCAGGTTCTGATTGGTTTGTGAATTGGGCTGATTTTCCTGCACATGCAATAAACAAAGATTTAATATTAACTAGTTACTTGAAAAAATCTGATTCTGGAACTTATAACTATGATGTATTATTAAATTTAGAAACCTTGTCAGGAAAAATCAAAAAAAATTTTTTATTAAATACAGACGGTATAAAAGCTGAACACGGTTTTGTGAGTATGACCCCTTCTAATAAAAAAGGATTTTATGTTACATGGTTGGATGGGAGAAATACAGTTACTAATAACAAAGAAGTTCATCACAACGCAATGACCATAAGATTTGCAGAAATTACAACTACTGGAGAAATAATTAATGAAACTGAATTAGATGCCACCACTTGCGATTGTTGTCAAACTTCTATTGCTGTATCAACCGAAGGACCTATAGTGGTTTATAGAAATAGAAGTGAAGGTGAAATACGAGATATTTTTATTACCAGATATAAAGATGGTATTTGGGACAACCCAACACCTGTTCATAATGATGGATGGGTAATAAATGGTTGCCCTGTGAATGGTCCAAAAGTTGTTGTAAATTCTTCGAATACAGCGGTAGCTTGGTTTACTGCTGCAGATGGTAAACCAATAGTAAATGTTTCTTTTTCTAACTCTGATGGTGGTGATTTTAAAACTCCTGTTCAGTTAAATGATTTAAATGCTCTAGGTAGAGTGGATGTTGCTTTTTTAAACTCTAGGGAAGTATTGGTTAGTTACATGGAACTTGACGATTATGGGACTTATTTAAAAATAAAGAAAGTTTCCATTGATGGAAAAGTATCTGAGGCTAAAACAATAGCAGTTATCGATGAAGGAAGAAATTCAGGTGTTCCTCAATTAGAAATAATGAAAGGAAATGTTTTTTTAGCTTGGACGTATACTGTTGATGGGAAAAATCAATTAAAATCTGTGAAATTTAATTCTGAAAGCTTTTATTGAGATACTAGTTACTCAATTACTTTTGCTTTGATAAATACTTCTTGTAGCGGCCATTCTTTCTTATCAGCATCAAGATTTGCTATTTTTTCCATAGTTTTAAATCCATCAATAATTTCTCCAAAAATTGTATGTTCTCCGTCTAAATGATGACTTCCTCTTTTATCTTGTATCATATAAAACTCAAAAGGTGATGATATTTTATTTGGGTTATTTTCCCATTTTCTAGCAGCAGCAAGAGCACCATACTTGTGTCTTCTATGTGATTTTATTTCTGCTGGAATTCTGTAGTTATATTTTATTCTGAGTTTACGGGTTTTAGGATGATCAGAATTTCCACCCTGAATAATAAAGTTGGGAACAATTCTATGAAAAGAAGTAGTATTGAAGTATCCAGTTTTAGTTAAAAAAACAAAACTTGCTCTGTGTAAAGGTGTATCATCGTATAATTTAATTTTTATATCACCTAATCTAGTTTTAAATAGAACAATAGTCTCTTTATTTAGATCTCCATATGCTTTTAAAAATGATATTGCATTACTTTTGTTTATGGTATCTATTCCTTTTACAATAATTTTTTTGGCAACTTTTTTAACAACTTTTTCTTCTTTTTTTATTGTTTTTTTTAATTGAGAGTTTTCTTTCAAATCACATGCTAAAGAAACAAATAGAAAAAATAATAAAAAAACGATAGTATATTTGGATATATTTAACATATTACAAATATAAATATTAGATTTTTGAATTCAAATTTATACAACAAAACAAAAATTTAAATTTGTTAATTTTTGTATTTTTGTAAGTATAATTATAATTGATGGAAGAGAAAGTTATTTTGGTAGATGAACAAGACAATCAATTAGGGTTGATGCCAAAAATGGAAGCACATGAAAAAGCGGTTTTACACAGAGCTTTTTCAGTTTTTATATTTAATAATGTAGGAGAATTAATGTTACAACAAAGAGCTGCTCACAAATACCATTCTCCATTATTATGGACCAATACTTGTTGTTCTCACCAAAGAGATGGTGAGTCTAATATTGAAGCAGGAAAAAGACGCTTAGTTGAAGAAATGGGTTTTGAAACCAATTTAAAAGAGGTTTTTTCGTTTGTTTACAAAGCTCCTTTTGATAATGGTTTGACTGAGTATGAATTAGATCACGTTATGGTTGGTAATTTTGATGGTCTTCCTAAAATTAATCCTGATGAAGTTGCTTCATACAAATGGATGAGGTTAGATGTAATTAAAGAAGATATTGAGTTGCATCCAAATCTTTACACAGCCTGGTTTAAAATTATTTTTAAAGAATCATACTTAAAACTAACACATGCCTAGAATCACAGGATACAGAAAAGCGCATTTTAATGCAGCACACAGATTATATAAACAAGATTGGTCTGATGAAAAAAATTCAGAGGTCTTTGGAAAATGCAATAACCCATATTTTCATGGTCATAACTACGAAATTATTGTAGCAGTAACTGGAGAAATAGATCCAGATACTGGTTATGTGTTTGATCTGGGAATTTTAAAAAATTTAATTCAGACCGAAATTGAAGACGCTTTTGATCATAAAAATTTAAATCTTGAAGTAGAGGAATTTAAGACTTTAAATCCAACTGCTGAAAACATATGTGTAGTGTCTTATAACAAACTCAGAAAACACTTACCAACTACGTTAGATTTAGAAATCACATTATACGAAACACCAAGGAATTTTGTAAAGTATTCAGGAGAATAATAAATTAAATTAAAAAATTATCAAAAACCCCTTATATATGAAAAATAATTATAAAATAAACCAGTTTTTAAAATTTGAACCAATCTTAAAAGACAAGATTTGGGGAGGTACAAAACTATCCAATTTATTAGGTAAGAAATCTACAAGAGAAGATATTGGCGAGAGTTGGGAAATTTCTGATGTAGAAAATGACACATCTGTAGTTTCAAACGGAGACTTAAAAGGATTAGATTTAAAGGAGTTAATAATTAAGTTTAAAGGTGATTTAGTAGGTCAAAAAAATTATAGTTATTTTGGAGAAAAATTTCCATTGCTTATAAAGTTTATAGATGCAAAAGAAGCGTTAAGTATTCAGTTACATCCACATGATGAGCTCGCCAAAAAACGCCATAATTCTTTTGGAAAAACAGAAATGTGGTATGTAATGCAGGCAGATAAAAAAGCAAATCTAATTGTAGGTTTTCAAAAAGATGTTACAAAAGATGAATATACTTTCCATTTAGAGAATAAGTCACTTACAGAAATTTTAAATATTGATGAAGTAACATCAGGAGATGTATATTTTATTCCAACAGGAAGAGTTCATGCAATTGGTGCAGGAGTTTTATTAGCAGAAATTCAACAAACTTCAGATATTACTTATCGAGTTTACGATTGGGATAGACAAGATTCTGCTGGGAACTATAGGGACCTTCATACGGAAGAAGCAATTGATGCTATAGATTATTCTTCAAAATCATCTTACAAGACCAATTATTTTAAAGAACAAAATAAATCTTCAGAAATTGTATCATGCCCTTATTTTACTACAAATATACTACCAATTAAAGGTAAGTTATCTTTTGATTATTCAGGAAAAGATTCTTTTTTTATTTACATGTGTGTAAAAGGAAAAGTATTTTTTTCATATGCAGAACAACAAGAAGAATTATCAATGGGAGAAACTCTTCTAGTACCATCAATCATTAAAGAATTTACAATCAAATCTACTGACGATTCTGAAGTTCTAGAAGTTTATATTAAATAGCAAAGTTCGTAGACACTCATTTTTAATAAAAACCTACTTAGCTATATTATAATTATGTTTGTCTTTACTGATAAGAAATTAAAATATAATAGATGTATAAGCACTGTAGAGTTATTGCCTTTGATGCTGATGATACACTTTGGGTAAATGAAATTTATTTCAGAGAAGCAGAAAAAAAGTTTGCTGAACTGTTGTCTAAATATGAAACTCAAAATCAAATTGATCAAGAACTATTTAAATTAGAAATTAAAAATCTTAAAACCTATGGATATGGTATAAAAGGATTCACTTTATCTATGATAGAATGTGCCTTAAAATTATCTAATTATACAATTTCTCAAGTTGTAATTGATGACCTTTTAAAGATTGGAAAAGACATGGTTGAAAAACCTGTAGAATTATTTGAGGGTGTTGAAAATGTATTAAAAAAATTACATGAAAATTATAAATTAATAGTCGCTTCAAAAGGTGATTTATTAGATCAAGAACGAAAATTAGAAAAATCAGGATTGTTAAAATACTTTCATTACGTGCAAATAATGAGTAATAAGAAAGAGATAGATTATAAAAAATTAATAAGCAACTTAGATATTGAATCAAGTGATTTTTTAATGATTGGTAATTCTCTTAAATCAGATATATTACCGGTCATTAAAGTTGGAGCTTCTGCAATTCATATTCCATCCAATATCACTTGGGCTCATGAGGAGCTGTCATCAAAAGAATTTCAAGATACTCCCTTTAAAACTGTTGATCATATAAAAGATATTTTAGAATTTTTATAAACTCAAATGATTTTTTTTAATTTAAAAAAAAAATAAATAAATTAAAATAATAATAATTGTCTATTTAACATGTCAGTTTTAATTATTGTGTATCAAGACTTATTTACAAGTTTTTATAGTCGGATAATTATTTAAAAAGTACAGACAAAATTAGATAAAATAGGCTAAATTTGCATTCTAAAATTAAATAATTATGGCAAGTATCAGGAATTTAAAAAAAGATATCAACTATGTTCTGGGAGATATTATAGATGAGTGTTTAGTCTCATTAACAGTGGATACCAAAAAATCTGAGGCAATTGTAGATGAAGCCATAGTGATATTTGATGATTTAATTGCAAAAGTTAATGCAAAAAACATTGAGAATAAAAAAGCACATTTTAATGCCATAGTAATAGAATTAGAAGAGCGTGCTAAAAAATTATTAAAAAAAGTAAATAAGTTATAAAAAAGTATTTTTTTTGTTTTTCGCATACGAAAAAATTTTAATTAACGTTATTATTAAATAAATGTTATCACATGGCTAGAGCAATGTATGAATATTCTAAAACTGTTCTAAGAAAAGTAAGTTTTAATTCAGATTTATTTTACAAGGAATTAGAAAAAGCATTACAGCGATTATTACCACACGAGATTAATGAATTAAATATTTGGTTAAAAAAATATATAATTAATAAGCCAGAATTACACTCCTGTATGAGTCTAATTAATTAAATAAAAAAAGAAAAAAATGTAATAAGCTCATTATTATTTGCTTTTACCTTGTGATCGATAATTTTGAAACTGTTCAACTATTGTGAGTTTATCTATCAAAAATTCACTTATTGATTAAGCGAAATCTTATCCTTTTTTTCTAGTCTTTGAGTAACCAAAAAGCCTGTTTTTTACAATAGTTTCCGAGACTCCTTCTGGCAGCATGTCATGCCATCCTTCATCACCATTTGAAATCATTTTAAGAACTGTTCTTGAAAAAATATGAAGTATTTCTTGATCAAATTCATTAATATCAATAAGCTTTCCATTGTTTTTGAAGAATTTATATAGCTCTTTCATCCTAGGATGAACTTTTAAATTTTTACTTGTTATAAATTCCTGTTTATCCTCATCTTTGTATGGATACATATAAACTTTCAAATCTCTGTAAAACAATTTGCCAAATGCTTCTAAAATACCACCACTTAAATGACGATAGTATTTTTCATCAAATATTTGAATAAGATTATAAACTCCCATAGCTAATCCCATCCTAGCTTTTGTAAATTCACTAAAATATTCAACTAGTTTGAAATATTCTTGAAAATTAGTAATCATTACATTTTGTCCAAGAGAGCAAAGAAGTTCAGCCCTATCCAAGAAGTCACGTTCGTTAATTTCTCCTTCAGCTCTTAGATTACTGAGGGTAATTTCAAATATGATTTGAGAATTTTGAGGATCAACTTTTTTTTCACTGAAGAAAAGTTCTTTGGACCTTTCAAACATATCCATATTAACTTTGGTTACTGGTCTAAAACTACCTCGTAAAGCCAAAATATTTTTTTTGTATAAAACTTGAGCAGGAAGTAAATTATTCCCATCAGGTCCAAACATAACCGCTGTAGTCATATTGTTTTTAACTAGTTGAAGACTCATTAAACGATTGTCAACATACATAAAACGTGGTCCTGAGAAATTAATCATATCAATTTCTAATTGATCTTTATGAAGATTGTCATAAAAAGATTTTAATAGTTCTTTGGGATTATCATTTAAATAAAAAGCGCCATATATTAAATTAACCCCAAGAGTTCCCAAGGTTTCTTGCTGAAGACGAGCATCAGATTCTTTAAACCTAAGATGTAAAACTATTTCATTAAAATCTTCTAAAGGATCTAATTGAAAACGTATACCAACCCAACCATGCCCTTTAAATTTTTTAGAGAAATCAATTGTAGCAACTGTATTAGCATAACTAAAAAATAATTTATCTGGATGTTTTTTTCTGCTAAGACGATCTTGTATTAAATCAACTTCGTGGTGAAGCATTCTCTTTAGACGATCTTCTGTAACATATCGCCTATCTTCTTCAATTCCATAAATAGCATCTGAAAAATCTTTATCATAAGCACTCATTGCTTTTGCAATGGTTCCAGAGGCACCTCCTGCTCTAAAAAAATTACGAGCCGTTTCTTGACCAGCACCAATCTCTGCAAATGTTCCGTAGATGTCTGTGTTTAAATTAATTCGTAATGCTTTACTTTTAGTAGCAGGAACACTACTGATTTTTTGATCTCCTTTTAAAGAAATAGACATTATATAGGATTTTCTTACAAACAAAGGTAACGAAATTCAGTGCTATCAGTCAATTTTTATGTTATTTTTGTGATATATGAAGATTACTTTTTTAGGAACCGGAACATCTCAAGGAATACCAATGATTGGAAATAATGATCCAGTTTGTTTATCAAATGATCCTAAAGACCAAAGACTTCGATCTTCAATCATTATTTCATGGGATAATTTTTGTTATGTTGTAGATTGTGGTCCGGATTTTCGACAACAAATGTTACGCGAAAATATTCAATCAATTAATGGCGTATTGTTCACTCACGAGCATTCAGACCATACTGCTGGAATCGATGATTTAAGACCATTTTCTTACAAAATGGGTGAGGTGCCTATTTATGCACAGCAACGTGTTGTAGATAACTTAAAAGTTAGATTTGACTATATTTTTAAAACAGAAAACAGATATGCAGGAGCTCCAAGATTAACTGAGATAATAATAGATTCATCGAGTTTTTTTTTAAATAATGTAAAGGTTATACCAATTAAAATCATGCATGGTAATCTACCGATTACTGCCTATAGATTTGGTGATTTTGCCTATATAACTGATTTAAAAACAATATCGGATAAAGAAAAGAAGAAACTTGAAAACTTAGATATTTTGGTTGTTAATGCATTACGAATAGAAGTACATCCTACACATTTAAATTTAGATGAAGCCCTTTCTTTTGTTAAAGAAATTAACCCCAGAAAAACATATTTTACTCATATTAGTCATAAGTTGGGTTTTCATGCTGATATAGAAAAAATACTTCCTGAGAATGTATTTCTATCTTATGATGGCTTACAAATTATTATTTGATAAACTTAAGGAGTTTTAACTATATTTTATAGCCTTTTTTCTATCCAACTTTTAAAGCTAAAAAAATTCTGTGGAGCAATTCCATGTCCGACTGGATACTCAGAGTATTCATTTTTTAATTTTAAGGATTTCAGAAATGGTGATGCTTTTCTTGCCCAATCTACTGGTATTACTTGATCTACAATTCCATGAGATATGTAATAATCAGTTGTAATTCTCAGTTCGTTAGTTGGTATTACTAAATCTGTGTTTAAATAACCACTTAAAGCAATAATATGTTGAATCTTATTAGGAAAATAAAAGCTTATAGCAAAACTTAATATTGCTCCTTGACTAAAGCCTAATAAAAAAGTATTATTTGGATTGACATCGTATTGAGTTTTTAATTGTTCTATGGTATCTGAAATTCTTTGAATTGATTTTTTTGCCTGAGATAAATCTGAAAACTTGTTATTTTCACTGGTAAGATTTATTTCATACCAAGCATATCCTCCATGTCCCATATTATAGGGAGCTCTAAGGCTTACGATTAATAATTCGTCTGACAACTCTTCAGCAAAAGAAAATAAATCAAGTTCATTACTTCCATAGCCATGAAGCAATACTAATAAAGAGGGGTTTTTAATTTGTTGTTTAGGATGCCTTACAACATAGTGTAAAATCTCATTCATACTTTAACTAAGAACTAATTTTTTATTTGCGTATATACCGTAAACAATTCCTTTTAATTCTTTCCCTAAAAAAGCTGAATTTTTCGAAGTAGACAAAATGTTACTTTCTGAAAAAATATAATTTCCCTCGGGATTAAAAAGTGTCAAATTAGCAGGTGTATTTTCTTTGATTACCAAAGTTTCTTTATTAAAAATGGCTCTTGGATTCGTTGTTAAAGATTTAATAATTACTTCTAATTCTATAACAGTATTAACTGCACCAAATAAACTTTCTAAACCTAAAGTTCCATCTTTTGCTCTACTGAATTCAACTTTTTTATTTTCGATGTCAATTGGGTTATGATCTGATGTTATCATATCAATTACTCCATCTTTTAAGCCTTTAATCAGGGCTTTTGTATCCTTAAGGGTTCGAAGAGGAGGGCTGACCTTTACTTTGCTATCAAATGCATCCAATTCGTCATCTGTTAGAATTAAATGATGTGCTGTTACACTACAACTTACTTTTAATCCTTTCTTTTTAGCTTCTTTAATTAATTGTACAGATGTAGCCGAAGAAATTGTTGGAATATGTAATTTACCTCCAGTATATTCCAATAAATATAAATCTCTAGCAATTTGAAGATGCTCTGCTAAAGCAGGTGATCCTTTTAAGCCTAATTGTGTACTATTAACTCCTTCGTTTACTAAACCCTGGCTGGCAATTGAATTATTTTTTGGGAAACTTAAAATAATTCCACCAAAATTTTGTGCATATAACAATGCAACTTTCATTAAATTATCATTACTAATAGGCTTGTTATAATCTCCAAAAGCAATAGCTCCAGATTGTTGCATATCATAAAGTTCAGCCATATTATGACCTTTAGAGCCTTTAGTTAAAGCTCCTATAGGGAAAAGATTTGTTGCAGTATCTCTAGCTCTATTAGTTAAAAACTCAATATGAGATTTTGAATCAATAATAGGGTTGGTATTCGCATTGACAGCTACTGAGGTAAAACCACTCTTTGAAGCAACTTCAAGACCTTTATTTATGGTTTCTCTTTCTTCATAACCAGGTTCACCGAGACAAACACTAGTATCAAACCAACCACAAGAAATATGTAAATTGTCAAGTTTGATGACCTTAAAGGAAGATTCCTGTTCAATGAAATTGGCAATTTTGGTAATTTTTCCGTTTACAATTAATAGATCTTTTATTTGCTTGTGATATTGGCTAGAAGTGTCTATAATAGTCGCCGATTTTATAAGCGTGGTCATGTTTTGAAGAATTTTAAAATTAAAATTTCCAAAAGCAAAGATACAATTGCTATTGTCAAAAACAACTTCCAAAGCCATTGAACTTCATTTTTTTTATTTATTTCTTTAAAAAGTTCATTAACGGAATTATAAATACGAATATTTTTGTTTTCTTTTTGAATTTCATTTAGATCATAAAAATTGAGTAAACTTTCGTCAGAGGAAATGTTATAAGCTACTTTTTCAATGGTATCATTTTCTAAGGAGATTTCATAAAAACCAACTATTTTAGGATTTTCATCAGTGCTTAAAGACACTTTATTAGAATAAGTTTGTTGTAATGGAATGAAAGAACTACTTGAGTTTGAAATTTTCAAGATTTGATTTCTGCTAATTTTTTTATTAATTTCAATAGTATTTTCCTTATGAAGAATGTAGAATGGTTTTGCAATTTCTAAACTTTGTCGACCTATATTGTAAAGTGTTGGAACTATTAATGGGGAATTTAAAAAATTACTAGATTTAATATCTATAGGGGATGAAAACCAATATATTTTTGAAAAAGGATTAGATATATCTTGTAAGAAGGGTGTATTGTTTTGAAATGTTAAAATGTTATCACTTTTTAAATTATTGCTGTAATTGTAAGCTACAGATGGATATTGAAAATTAGTTACTTTTTTTGAAAAAACCCCTTTAAATAGTGGGTGTTGGAAATTTATTTCTGTGATTTTTAGTGAGTCTTTCTTAAAATCGTAGATTGATCCCGAGGTTATTTTTGCAAAAAACGAATTGTATGATTTAATATTAATATTTTGATCAGGTATAATTAACAAATGTCCTCCATTTTTAATAAATTGAACAATACTATTCTTTAATACATCTGAAATAATGATTAATTGATTTAAGATAATCAATTGTTGTGATGAAATTAAATTAAAATTAAGGTTTTCAAGTCTTGAACTGGTATATTGAAAATCTTCTTTAGTGAAAATTTTAGGAAAAGAAGTTGATTTTTTTCCAATGTTTAAAATTGTTGTTTTTTTTGGGGAATTAATAGTAAAGTAAAAACTGTTGTCAAATAAATAAGTATCATTCAGAGTTAATTGTATTTTACCTTCAAAATCTTTAAAATCAACAATCGGAAATTCTAGTATTTTCACTTCATTTTTTTTAATAGAAAAAGAACGTTTACTTATAAGTTTTGATTTATTATACAATGCAATTGGAATGTTATTATTTTTTTCTCCTTGATTTTTTACAACCACAGATATAGAATTTTTGTCTAATGTATTTGTGTTGATTGAAACACTATCTATTGAAATATTATTTTTTGAATATTTGTTCAGTTTTACTATAGAAATTGGGTCAGTTACATTTGTAAACCTAATTTTACTATTTTCTTTAATATATTGAAAATCAGATATTAATATAATTTCATTTGAATAGTCACTTTTATTTTTTAATTCATTCTGAATAATAGTTATTTTATCTATTATAGATCCATTATTTGCACTAAATTTTATTTTTTTAAGGTAAGTTGATAACTCTTTTTTTGAAATATCTTGAATTAATTCGTCATTTGTTAATAGTGAAAATGTAGAATTATTTGGTGAATGTTCAATAATTTTTTGGGTAGCTAACATAAATTGACTTCCATTTTCACCAGTAGTATTTAAACTCATAGAGTTGTCTAAATAGATGAAATTATGTTTTTTTGTTTCTACTTTATTATTGCTAAAATAAGGTTGTGAAAATGTGAAAATCAATGCTAAAAAACAAAGAAGTCTCGTTGTTAATAAGAGAATTTTCTTTAAACGTGAACTCTTATTACTCTCATTTTGTATTTTTTGTAAAAATTGAACATTTGTAAATCCTATTTTTTTAAATTTTTGATATTGAAATAGATGAACTATAATTGGTATGATTAATACAAATAAAAAGTAAAAAATAGCCGGATATTTAAATTGCATTTGTTTAAAATGAATTAATATTTTATAGATTTATCATTTGTTGGGTGATTACTTTTCAATTTACGTAAGTATTTTATTATTTAAATACTATAAAATTCAATTGAATATCAAATCTTGCATACTTACAAATACTGTTATACAAGTATAGTGAAAAATTATTTTTTATTTCCTTTGCAATTTTTAAAATTTTTCAAATACACCCAGACCAAAAAGAGCAAAATCATACTTTACAGGATCTATCTTGTCAAATTCTCTAAGTTTAGTATCTAGTTCGTAAACTGCTTTCCAGTCATTTTGTTTCCTTTTTAGAATTCCTAACTTTCTAGCTACATTTCCTGAATGTAAATCTAAAGGGCAGGATAAATATGCTGGAGAATGTGTTTTCCAAATACCAAAATCTACTCCCATTCTATCTTTTCTAACCATCCATCTTAAAAACATATGAATTCTTTTTGCTGCTGAATTCTTTAATGGATTTGAAATATGTTTTTCCGTTCTAGTTTCATGGGGAAGTTGAAAAAATATATTTTTAAAATTAGCAATTGAATTCTGATAATTTTCTTCACCTTCAAATGGTTTTAAAATATTTTCTAATCCTTTATGATTTTTGTAAATATTTTGTATAGATTTTATAAAATACTGAAAATCAATTGAGTTAAAGGTTCTATGAACAAAATCACTAATAGATTCAAGGTCTCTATCTGAATGATTCATTATAAAATCAAATGGAGAGTTTTCCATAATTTCCATCATTCTCTTAGAATTTCTAATAATCATTTTTCTATTTCCCCAAGCAATTGTTGCTGATAGAAAACCGGCAATTTCAATGTCTTCTTTTTTGCTATATAAGTGAGGAATTTGTATGGGATCTGATTTTATAAAACTAGCTCTATTATATGTTTCTACTTTTAACTCTAGAAAATTCTTTAATTCTTTTTTACAAATTTCCATTGCTTGCTAATAGAAATAATGAAACTAATAAACCATTATAAAGGCCATGTAAACAGATAGACCAGAGTAAACTAAATCGAATTCTTATATATCCAAAAATTAATCCTACAAAAAATTGTGGAGCAACTAAAAAAGGTGAAAATAGAATAACATTTGTATTTATTTCAAAATTAAAAATATGAACGTACGCAAAAATAATAGAGATAGTAAAAAAAGCTACTTTAAATAGTTTAGCCTGTTTAAATAGAATTAATGGAGCTCTAAAAATTAATTCTTCAATAATTGGAGCAACTATAGTTGCTAAAAAAAGAAATTTAACTCCATTAGAATCATTAAAATACATTTCTGACACATGTTTAGTGTCATGTAATAATCCTAGAGATGTTAATAATCCATTTACTATAGATAAAAAAAAAGAAATTGTTATTGATATCCATAATAGAGAAGCAAAGACTTTAAATCTATAGTAGATATTTATATTATTATCTCTTTCTAAAATAGGGTTTTTAAGATAATTGAAAAGCTCATTTATTATTTTTATCATAAGATAATTCCATCTTTCATAGTTAATTTTCTATCAGCCATATTTGCTAATTCTTCATTGTGGGTAACAATTATGAACGTTTGATTAAATTTTTCTCTTAACTCAAAAAATAATTTGTGAAGACTATTAGCAGCGATAGAGTCTAAATTACCGCTAGGTTCATCTGCTAATATTATAGAGGGGTTATTAATTAGTGCTCTTGCGACAGAAACTCGTTGCTGTTCACCTCCAGAAAGTTCACTTGGTTTGTGATTAATTCGATCACTTAAACCTAAAAAACTTAATAGTTCTTTAGCTCTGTGTTCTATAGCTTTTGTGTCTTTTTTTCCAATGTATCCAGGAATACATACGTTTTCTAATGCAGTAAATTCCGGTAATAGTTGGTGAAATTGAAAAATATATCCTATGTGTTTATTTCTAAATGAGGCAATTTTATTATTATCTAATTTTTGTAGAGATATTCCGCTTATAGATAATATAAAATTATGCTTTTTAGTGGGCTTATCTAGGGTCCCTAAAATTTGTAATAAAGTTGTTTTTCCGGCTCCTGAAGGACCAACAATTGCTACAATTTCTCCTTTTTTTATCTCTAGATTAACACCTTTAAGAACTTCAACATCACCATAAAACTTGTGTATATTTTTTGCAACAATCATAAAATTATATTTACAATTACGAAAATATTAAAAAAGGACTGAAATGACTACTGTTAAGATAATGTTTTTTATTTATTAAACTCAATAACGATAATTATAGCGTTTTGAAATCTTTAATAAATATTCTAATTTTTATCATCCCCTTTATTATTAATTTGAATTTGAATTTGTACTTTTGCTAGCGTTTTAAAACCTTAATAACAAATGAACTTACACGAATATCAAGGAAAGGAAATTTTAAACAGTTTTGGAGTAAAAATTCAACGTGGAATTGTTGCTAGTTCACCCGGGGAAGCAGTTAATGCGGCCAAACAATTAACCAAAGAAACAGGAACAGGATGGTATGTTGTTAAAGCTCAAGTTCACGCAGGCGGAAGAGGTAAAGGAGGGGGTGTAAAGTTAGCTAAAAACATAGAAGAAGTTGAATCAATTTCTAATGATATCATTGGAATGATGTTAATTACTCCTCAAACATCTTCTATAGGTAAAAAAGTAAATCAAGTCTTAATTTGTGAGGATGTTTATTACCCCGGGGATTCAAAACCTGAGGAATATTATATGTCTGTTTTATTAGATAGGAATACGGGTAGAAATATGATCATGTATTCTACAGAGGGTGGAATGGATATCGAAGCTGTAGCAGAAGAAACGCCACACTTAATTTTTACTGAAGAAATAGATCCTACCCTAGGTCTATTACCTTTTCAGGCTCGTAAAATTGCATTTAACTTAGGTCTTTCTGGTAGTGCATTTAAAGAAATGTCTAAATTTGTTACTTCTTTATATACCGCTTATATCAAATCTGATTCTTCAATGTTTGAAATTAATCCAGTATTAAAAACTTCTGATGATAAAATTTTAGCTGTAGATGCGAAGGTAACTTTAGATGAAAATGCATTATTCCGTCACAAAGATTATGCCGAAATGAGAGATTTACGTGAAGAGAACCCTATTGAGGTTGAAGCAAATGCAGCTGGATTAAATTATGTAGATTTAGACGGAAACGTTGGATGTATGGTTAACGGAGCAGGTTTGGCTATGGGAACTATGGATTTAATTAAACAAGCTGGTGGTGATCCCGCTAACTTCTTAGATGTTGGAGGTACTGCTGATGCACAAAGAGTTGAGACTGCTTTTGGAATTATCTTAAAAGATCCAAACGTAAAAGCAATTCTAGTGAATATCTTTGGAGGTATCGTACGTTGTGATAGAGTAGCACAAGGAGTTGTAGACGCTTACAAAAATATGGGAGATAAAATCAATGTGCCAATCATATGTAGATTACAAGGTACAAACGCAGTTGAAGCAAAAATACTTATTGATACTAGTGGTATGGAAATCATTTCTGCAACTGAATTCCAAGAAGCTGCTGATAAAGTAGCAGAAGTCTTAAGCTTATAGTAAGTCAAATAGGTTTAAAAAAAAACACCGTTCTATTTTGTACGGTGTTTTTTTTTAACCTATTTCTTTAAAAGATTTTCAATTTATTCTTTATTATATTTAGAGTAATTAGCAAGCTTATATATAATAAAAATAATCATATAGCAACATTTTAAATATATTAAAATCTAATTTTATATATTTACGTTAGGCTTTAAACCCTAGCAATATTTAAGAGGTTTTAAATGAAAAAATATAAACAAATTCCAATTTTACTTCTTATTACGCTATTCATTCTCTTTTCATTTAGCCATCCTATTAAGTTAACTTCTTCAATCATTAAATACGATACAATAACTAAAGGTATTAGTATGGAATGTAAAGTTTTTATTGATGACTTTGCTCCAGCAATAGGACCGACTTTAGAAAAAAGAATTAATAATAAAAGCCTTACTAAAGATGATCTTTTAAGTATAGGAAACTACTTTATTTCTAATTATAAAATTTTTATAAATGGCAATAAATTACCTTTGGCGATTGATAAATATAAAGTGGCAAATAATGTGATGACACTATCATTCTCAAGTACTTATGTTATACTTAAAAAAGGCGATAAACTAAGTATTGAAAATGAACTTCTTTTTGAAAAATTTCCTGATTTACAATCAAATTGGATGACGATACAAATACCTCCATTTCTTCAAAGTTATAATTTTGAGAGTAAATTTGAAAACTATTTATATTCACACACTTTTTAATTTTTTTATCAATGAATACTTTTAATACTTTTTTTCTTAGTGGATGGGAACATATTGTAGATGTTAATGCATATGATCATTTATTATTTGTTATGACATTATGTGCTGCCTATAAATTAAAAGAATGGAAACAAATATTAATAATTATTACGGCATTTACCATTGGTCATAGCGGTACACTTGTTCTTAGTGCTTTTAATCTTATACCAACTAATCCAGAATTAATAGACCTATTAATCCCTTTTACAATTATGCTAACTGCCATAACGAATATCGTTAATTATGATAATAAAAGAAAGTTTTCTGATGCTAAAATTAAGTACTCAATAGCCTTAGTCTTTGGATTAATTCATGGATTAGCATTTGCTAGTAATTTTAAGTTTATGTTGTTTAGTGACGATATTTTAATACCACTATTTTTATTTAATATTGGTATTGAAGTTGGACAATTATTTATAGTGATACTTTTTATGATTTCCCTATGGTTCTATTCAAAAGTAATTAAAGGAGAACATTCTAAATGGAACATATTTATTTCTGGAGCTGGTTTTGGAATTGCAGCAACTATTTTCATAAATGCTTTGTAATATTTGTTAATGTAAAAAACATTTATTTATAAAAAAAGCCGCTCATTCAAGCGGCGTTTTAATTTCTTCTGTTGCATTTAAGGCTTTCCCTTTTCTTCTATTTTATCCACTACAAGTCGATCTTCACGATTTGCTACTACCCAAGCTGTATGGAAAATCAATCGAGATCTATTCTCTAATAAATCATAGTTGATCTTATCTGGAGTATCACTTATTTCATGATAATCAGGATGAGTACCATTGAAATAGAAAATAACCGGAATATTATTCTTTGCAAAACTATAATGATCTGAACGATAGTAAAAACGATTTGGATCATTTTCTGCATTGTATTTGTAGTCTAATTCTATATTTAGATATTCTTTATTTACTTGTTCAGAGATATTATGTAAATCTGTACTTAGTTTATCACTTCCAATTAAGTAAATATAATTACGATCTCCTTCACGTTTTGGATCGATTCGTCCAATCATATCAATGTTTAAGTCGGTGACAGTATTTTCTAATGGAACTAAAGGATCATAATCTGCATAGTATCTAGAACCTAATAATCCTTTTTCTTCACCAGTTACATGTAAGAAAATAATTGAACGTTTTGGTCCGTGACCATAGTCTGCTGCTTTTTTAAATGCTTCAGCTATTTCTAGCATAGCAACTGTTCCAGAACCGTCATCATCAGCACCATTAAAAACCTCTCCATCAGCATTTACTCCTATATGATCCAAATGAGAAGAAATAATGATATATTCATCTGGGTTTTTAGAACCTTTAATCATGGCAGCAACATTCTCTGATGGTTTAGATTCAGAGGATGCTTCAAAAATCATCTCAAATTTTGCTGGTATATTAGTAGGTTTAGCAGACTTCTTAATTTTTGCTAATAATCCTTTACCCATTTTATCACTGATTAAAAACTGATACATATCAGGTTCAGAATCTTTATTAATAGGCAAAGACAAACGATTACCACCACCTCTTGCTTCTAATCCTTTAAAATATCTAGCATATTGATTAAATAAGACATCATTTATGAAGAACAATGCCTTTACACCCTTATCTTTAGCTACATTTCTTTTTGAAGAAAGTTCTTGACGACCATTAGACCACTTAGAGCCTTCTTTGTTACCAGAAATTATATTATTACCAACTTTATTTTTTGGTTCTCCGGTTTTAATTACAACGATTTTTCCTTTTACATCAATGTTTGTATAATCAGAATACTTATCATCTTCAATACCATATCCAGCATATATAATTTCTGATGCTGATACTGTTGCTGAAGTAGCTGATCCTAGTGAAATAAAATCATCAAAGTAATTAAATGATTTACCATTATAAGTAATCGCTACCTTAGGTGTTTTTATAATATTTAAAGGTACATTTTGAAAATAGTTCCCTTCAATTACTGGTTTAACACCTAGAACTTCGTACTGTTTTTTTATATATTCAACAGCTTTTTTCTGTCCTGGATCACCTGTATCACGACCTTCGAATTCATCTGAAGAGTAGATGTATAAATGTTCTTTTAACTCATGCTGAGTAATAGAACTCGCATAGTTTACAATATCTTCTTTGGTTGCTTTTTTTTGACAAGAAAACATGACCAATAAAGCACTTGCTAGTAATATTATTTTTTTCATTTTAGATTATTGTTAGTTTTCAGTTTTACGATATTACGATAAAGATAGAAGAAGGTAGTTAAAAGTCTAATTTTTAACATAAATTAACATAATGTGTTGGTAAAAAATTTGAGTTCAAAAAAAGCTATTTACAGATTAACTTTTTTATTAAATAATACTATTTTTACAAATCAATCGTGAATACTACTGTTTCTTTCACAAATGAATCACATTACTTTTTTACAATTTATGTTACTAAAAGATATGATCAAAAGAGATCTTTGGATTTCATAATAATAGTATTTTAAGCATTTATAATCCAATAAAATATAACAATAAATGAAGACTTTCTAATTTACAGTTTTTCCTTCAATACGTTAATTTCGTCTCGTAATTGAGCAGCGACAATAAAATCTAAAGCTTTAGCAGCTTCTTCCATTTGCTTCCTTCTTTCTCTTATGCGTTTCTCTATTTCAGATTTTGGTAAATATTGTATGTCTTGTTCTGCAGCTTCTTTTATAGCTGAATTGTATTGATAGGACGCTACTGCTTTTTTTGTTAGCGCATCATCTATTTTCTTATTAATTTGAGTAGGAATTATATTATTTTTAGTATTGTAAATAATCTGTTTTTCTCTCCTTCTATTTGTTTCATCTATTGTCAATTGCATGCTTTTTGTAACTTTATCTGCATACATGATAGCCAATCCATTGATATTTCTTGCTGCTCTTCCTATTGTTTGAGTTAATGAACGATGTGATCTTAAAAAACCTTCTTTATCAGCGTCTAAAATTGCGACTAAAGAAACTTCAGGTAAATCTAAACCTTCACGTAGAAGATTAACACCAATCAAAACGTCAAATATTCCTTTTCTTAAATCTTGCATAATTTCAACTCGTTCTAAAGTATCTACATCTGAATGAATATATCGGCAACGTATTGAAATTCGACTCAAATATTTTGTCAATTCCTCAGCCATTCTTTTTGTCAATGTAGTTACTAAAGTACGTTCATCTTTTTCAACCCTTATTTGAATTTCTTCAATTAAATCATCGATCTGATGCAAACTTGGTCTAATTTCAATTTGAGGATCTAATAACCCTGTTGGTCGAATTATTTGTTCTACAAATATACCTTCAGTATTTTTTAATTCATAATCAGCTGGTGTTGCACTAACATAAATAGTTTGATTTTGAATTGCTTCAAATTCCTCAAACTTTAGTGGTCTATTATCCATCGCTGCAGGTAAACGGAAACCATATTCTACCAAGTTCTCTTTTCTACTCCTATCTCCACCGAACATGGCATGTGTTTGAGGTATTGTCACATGACTTTCATCTATTATCATTAAATAATCACTAGGGAAATAATCTAAGAGACAAAATGGCCTTGTTCCAGGTTCTCTTCCGTCTAAATAACGAGAGTAATTTTCTATACCAGAACAATATCCCAATTCACGAATCATTTCTAAATCAAATTCCGTTCTTTCTTTTAATCTTTTCGCTTCTAAATGTTTACCTATTTCTTTGAAATAATCTACCTGTTTTACCATATCTTCTTGAATTTGATGAATGGCATTTTGTAATACGTCAGGGGAAGTAACAAATAGATTAGCTGGATAAATAGTTAAAGTTTCATATTTTTCCAATACTATATTACTTATTAAATCAATAGATTCAATTTCTTCAATTTCATCCCCAAAAAAATGAATTCTAAAACCATTTTCTCCATATGAAGGAAAAATAGTAACTACGTCTCCTTTAACTTTAAAAGTTCCACTTTTAATCTCAACATCAGTTCTTGAATATAAACTAGTAACTAATTGGTGTAAGAATTTGGTTCTAGAAATAACTTGGCCTATTTCAATAGGAATTATATTCTTTTTAAATTCTACTGGATTTCCAATTCCATATAAACAAGAAACAGAGGCAACAACAAGCACATCTCTTCTACCTGAAAGTAGGGAAGAAGTAGTACTTAATCTTAGTCGTTCTATATCATCATTAATAGATAAATCTTTTTCAATATAGGTTCCAGTTACTGGAATATAAGCCTCTGGTTGATAGTAATCATAATAAGATACAAAGTATTCAATTGCATTATTAGGAAAAAATTGCTTAAATTCTGAGTATAACTGAGCTGCAAGTGTTTTATTATGAGCTAACACAAGCGTAGGTCTATTAATTTTTTCTACAACATTTGCAACTGTAAATGTTTTTCCAGATCCTGTAACCCCCAAAAGAGTTTGAAACTTTTCTTCAGAGTTTATTCCTTCGGTTAATTGTTCGATAGCCTCTGGTTGATCTCCTGTTGGTTTGAACTCTGACTGTAGCTTAAAATCCATGTGATAAAAATACAAATCATTTTTATCTATTAGATGAACTATTTAAAAT
>TARA_B110000008_G_scaffold255647_1_pt1 | contig 47629 bp, 45 predicted proteins | sample TARA_B110000008 | Tara Oceans TARA_B110000008 (sample SAMEA4396496) | marine metagenome | biome: Westerlies Biome; feature: [DCM] deep chlorophyll maximum layer (ENVO:01000326); material: water (ENVO:00002006), including particulate matter (ENVO:01000060) such as... | depth 40 m
TAAAACAAAAAAATATCTATTTATTTTTTCTTAAAATGTAAGTATTTCAAGGTCATGTATTTAAATATGAAATTTATTCTAAATAAAACCCAAAACTTTGTTTTAATTAATTTTATTCATCTGACTTTTCTAATATCTTTGCGTCTTAACTATTTAACAATAGATTTTAAAAATGATAAAAATTACTTTACCTGACGGTAGTGTCAAAGAATTTGACACCAACATCAGACCAATTGATGTAGCTAAAAGTATTAGTGAAGGACTAGCCAGAAATATTATTTCAGCTAGTTTTAATGGAGAAATTGTTGAAACAACAACCCCATTAACCTCAGATGGTTTTCTTGTATTATTCTCATTTAATGATAATGAAGGTAAAAAGGCGTTTTGGCACTCATCTGCACATGTTATGGCTGAAACAATTTTAGAATTTTATCCGAAAGCAAAATTAACCATAGGACCAGCTATCGATAATGGTTTTTATTATGATATAGATTTAGAAGAAGATGTAATCTCTGAAAAGGATTTTCAAAAAATTGAAAAGAAATTCTTAGAGTTAGCAAGAGGTAAACATGAATTTAAAATGAGGTCTGTCTCCAAAGCAGATGCACTTGCATTATATAAGGAAGAAAAAAATCCGTACAAAGTAGAGTTAATTGAAGGTTTAACGGATGGTGATATTACATTTTGTGACCATAGTGGTTTCACGGATCTGTGTCGGGGTGGACACATCCCAAATACAGGAATAATAAAGGCAATTAAGTTAACGAGTGTTGCGGGAGCTTACTGGAGAGGTGATGAGAAAAACAATCAATTAACACGATTATATGGCATCTCTTTCCCAAAACAGAAAATGCTTACTGAATATTTAGAATTATTAGAAGAGGCAAAAAAAAGAGATCATAGAAAGTTAGGTAAAGAATTAGAGTTATTTACTTTTTCTCAAAAAGTTGGTGCTGGTTTACCTCTATGGCTACCTAAAGGAGCTGCATTGAGAAGTCGTTTAGAAGATTTCCTAAAGGTTGCTCAAAAGAGAGCTGGTTATGAAATGGTAATGACACCTCACATTGGTCAAAAAGAATTATATGTTACTTCAGGTCATTATGCAAAATATGGAGAGGATAGTTTTCAACCTATAAATACTCCTAAAGAAGATGAAGAATTCTTGTTAAAACCCATGAATTGCCCTCATCATTGTGAAATTTATAATTTTAAGCCCTATTCATACAAAGATTTACCTAAACGTTATGCAGAATTTGGTACTGTTTATAGATATGAACAAAGTGGAGAATTACATGGATTAACTCGAGTTAGAGGTTTTACTCAAGATGATGCGCATATTTTTTGTACACCCGAACAGTTGGATTCAGAATTTAAAAATGTTATTGACCTAGTTTTATACGTTTTTACCTCTTTAGGTTTTAAAAATTTTACTGCTCAAGTGTCTGTAAGAGATCATGAAACTCCTGAAAAATACATTGGTAAAAAAGAAAACTGGGATAAAGCTGAGCAAGCTATTATAAATGCTGCAAAAGATAAGGGATTGGATTTTATTATTGAGCCCGGAGAAGCAGCATTCTATGGGCCTAAATTAGACTTCATGGTAAAAGATGCTTTGGGTAGAAGCTGGCAATTAGGGACAATCCAAGTTGATTATAATTTACCAGAACGGTTTAATCTTACCTATAAAGGGAGTGATAACCAATTGCATAGACCCATAATGATTCACAGAGCCCCTTTCGGTTCTATGGAAAGATTTATAGCTATTTTGTTAGAACATACAGGAGGAAATTTCCCATTATGGTTGATGCCAGAGCAGGTTATTATTCTGCCTATCAGCGATAAATATCAAATATATACCGAAAAAGTTTTACATTTGTTAGAAAATTCCGAAATTCGCGCGCTCGTAGATAATAGGAGTGAAAAAACTGGTAGAAAGATAAGAGACGCTGAAGTGAGTAAAATTCCCTTTATGATTATTGTAGGCGAAAAGGAAGAAAGTGAAGGAACAGTGTCTGTTAGAAAACATGGTGGCGGTGATATAGGTTCATTTAAAATTGAAGAATTTATTTCACTGGTAAAAAAAGAGATCAACAAAACATTAATAGAGTTTTAAAATTAGTAAGAACCCCTGTTATAAGGGATAAAATTTATAAGTCATAGCAATCAGAAGAAAAAGGTCTAGAGGACCAGCAAGAGTAATTAAAGAAAATCAACACAGAATCAATGATAGAATTCGTTTTGTTGATGAAGTAAGGTTAGTAGGAGACAACATCAAAGTAGATGTATATCCCTTGGATATAGCTAAAGAAATGGCCAAAGAACAGGATTTAGACTTAGTGGAAATTTCACCAAAAGCTGTCCCACCGGTATGTAAGATTATCGATTATCAAAAATTCTTGTACGAGCAGAAGAAACGAGATAAAGCAATGAAGTCTAAGGCGAGTAAAGTAACCGTTAAAGAAATTCGTTTTGGACCTCAAACTGATGAGCATGATTATGAATTTAAAAAGAAGCATGCAATAAAATTCTTAAAGGATGGTGCTAAACTGAAAGCATTTGTGTTTTTTAAAGGGAGATCAATTATCTTTAAAGAACAAGGACAAATTCTTTTATTAAAATTAGCACAAGAATTAGAAGAATACGGTAAAGTAGAACAGTTACCAAAACTAGAGGGTAAACGCATGATTATGTTTATCGCTCCAAAGAAATCAAAATAAAACATTGTACATTGAGTACAGAAAATAATAATAAGCGAAAATAAAAACGAAGGAGAGATGCCTAAAATGAAAACCAAATCTAGTGCCAAGAAACGTTTTAAGTTGACTGGCTCTGGAAAAATCAAAAGAAAGCATGCGTTTAAGAGTCATATCTTAACAAAGAAGTCTAAGAAACGTAAGCTAAAATTGACTCATGATACTTTAGTACACAAGTCAGATGAGCCAAGTATTAAAAAACAATTAGCTTTAAAATAAGCTTTTGTTTAGGGAATTTAATTATTAACCATGGAGTTAGGCCAAATAAAGTGTTTGTTAACAAACCGCCTACTACAAAAAACAATTTGAATTATGCCAAGATCAGTAAATTCAGTAGCCTCAAGAAAAAGAAGAAAAAAAATATTGAAGGCAGCAAAGGGTTACTTCGGACGTAGAAAAAACGTTTACACAGTAGCAAAAAATGCGGTTGAAAAAGCATTGTCTTATGCTTACAGAGACCGAAAAAACAACAAGAGAAACTTCCGTTCATTGTGGGTTATGCGTATCAATGCAGGCGCTCGCTTAAATGGAATGTCTTACTCTCAGTTTATGGGGAAAGTAAAAGCTAATAATATAGAACTAAACCGAAAGGTTTTAGCTGATTTAGCAATGAATAATCCAGAAGCTTTTAAGGCAATTGTTGAGAAAGTAAAATAAATTATTAATTCGCTTATAATTTAAAAAAAACCAAACTATATAGTTTGGTTTTTTTTTTAATTTAGCAATCCCTAATAGTTTGTTTATGAAACCCCTAAGCCTACTAGTTATAATTTTTTTTATAACTATTAATATCTCTTCACAAGAAAGAAAAAAAGAAATACAATCAATCTCCGAACAATTCGATGAAATTTATAAAGTTTCTTATAATTACAAAGAAAATAAGGTAATTAAAAAAGTATTATTTGAAAATCTAAAAGAAAATACGCTAGATTCTATAAGATACATATCCAAAATACTTCAATCAAAAAATAAACGGAATAATTTTCTCAAAGACAGTCTAAAAATTATAAAAAAAGAGTTAATAAATTTAAAAAGTGATATCAAATCAATAAAAAAAGAAACTAATCTCATTTCATTATTTGGCATCAAACTCAGTAAAATTATCTACAAGCTTATTGTTTGGATTACCGTACTATTACTTATTTTTTTATTGACGTATTCTTTTTTCGAATATAAGCATAGTTTTATTATAACTTCAGAAGCAAAAAAAAGCTTAAAAGAAGTAGAAAATGAGTTAAGCGATTTCAGAAAAAATTCTTTAGTTAGAGAACAAAAATTAAGACGTCTTTTGCAGGATGAAATAAATAAACAGAGAGGGGTTTGATTTTAAGGAAAGAAAGTTGTAATTAGACTTATGTATTTTAAGTTATATGCTATCACCAAGTTCTTTGAGTTTCTCTGTATTTTCAGCTAACATTAATTCATCAATAATTTTTTGAATATCTCCATTTACAATATTGGAAAGATCGTACAATGTTAAACCAATTCTATGGTCTGTAACTCTACCTTGAGGATAATTATAGGTTCTAATTTTAGCAGAGCGATCTCCTGAAGAGACCATTGAACCTCGTTTTGCAGCATCAGCTTCATTTTTCTTTGCCAATTCCATATCATACAAGCGAGATCGCAATACTTTAAAGGCTTTTTCTTTGTTTTTGTGTTGTGATTTTTGATCTTGGCACTGAGCAACTAAACCTGTTGGAATATGTGTTAAACGAACAGCTGAATAAGTTGTATTTACAGATTGACCTCCAGGTCCAGAAGAACAGAAAAAATCGATTCTTACTTCTTTTGGATTGATCTCTACATCAAATTCTTCTGCTTCAGGGAATACCATACAAGTAGCAGCTGAAGTATGAACACGGCCTTGAGTTTCTGTTTGAGGAACTCTTTGCACACGATGCACACCAGCTTCAAACTTTAAAGTTCCATACACATCTGGACCAGTAACTTCAAATTGAATCTCTTTAAATCCTCCATTTGTTCCTTCGCTAAAATCAACAGTAGATACTTTCCATCCTCTACCTTCACAATATTTTGTATACATTCTAAATAGATCTCCTGCAAAAATACTAGCTTCATCACCCCCTGTTCCTGCACGTAATTCTACAACTGCATTTTTAGAATCTTCAGGGTCTTTAGGGATTAACAAAAATTTAATTTCATCTTCTAATTCAGGAATTCTAGCAGAGGCCTCGTCCATTTCGATCTTAGCCATTTCAACCATTTCAGGATCTGATCCATCAGAAATAATTTCTTTTGCTTCGTCTATATTATTTAATAATATTTGATATTCTTCACCTCTCTTAACAACATCTCCTAAGTCTTTATATTCTTTCATTAATTGCGCGTAACGCTTCTGATCCATAATGACTTCTGGTTGAATAATCAAATCAGAAACCTCATCATAACGTTGCTTAACAATCCTTAATTTATCTAACATAGACTTATTTTACTTGGATAGCGAATTTACGATTTTTATAATATTAATTCACTTAAAAAAACTCTTTAAATATTAGTATTTAAAAGTTCCGTATTCACTTTGAATAGTTAACATCTTAGAGTCAGAAGCCTCTACTCTTCCAATAATTTTTGCATCCACTTTATAGGATTTTGATATGGTAATTATTGCTTCTGCAATTTGAGGAGACACATAAAGCTCCATTCTGTGACCACAATTGAAGACTTGGTACATTTCTTTCCAATCAGTTTGAGATTGTTCTTGAATTAACTTAAACAAGGGTGGAACACTAAACATGTTATCTTTTATAATATGTAAATTATCCACAAAATGTAAAATTTTAGTTTGCGCACCACCTGAACAATGTATCATCCCATGAATAGTTTCAGAAGTAAACTTAGATAAAATTTCTTTTATTATTGGCGCATAGGTTCTTGTTGGAGATAACACTAATTTTCCTGCATTAATAGGTGAATTATCTACAGGATCAGTTAATTTAATATTTCCAGAATACACTAAATCTTCTGGCACTGATGCATCAAAACTTTCTGGAAATTTATTAGTTAAATAATTATGAAAAACATCATGTCTTGCAGATGTTAAACCATTACTTCCCATACCCCCATTGTATTCCGTTTCATAAGTAGCTTGTCCAAATGATTCTAGACCAACAATTACATCGCCAGATTGTATATTTGCATTATCAATGACATCAGAGCGTTTCATCCTTGCTGTAACGGTAGAATCAACAATAATCGTTCTCACTAAATCACCCACATCTGCTGTTTCTCCTCCAGTAGAATGAATTGTTACACCAAAATTTTTCAAGTCTTGAATCAATTCCTCAGTACCATTTATAATAGCTGATAAAACTTCACCATTAATTATACTTTTATTTCGTCCAATTGTAGAAGATAAAATGATATTATCTGTAGCTCCAACACATAATAAATCATCTAAATTCATGATTAATGCATCTTGAGCAATACCTTTCCAAACAGAAATATCACCTGTTTCCTTCCAATATATATAAGCTAAAGATGATTTTGTTCCAGCGCCATCCGCATGCATGATTAAACAATAATCATCATCATTGGTCAAATAATCAGGAACTATTTTACAAAATGCTTTTGGAAACAATCCTTTGTCGATATTTTTTATCGCGTTGTGAACGTCTTCTTTTGCAGCAGAAACACCTCTTTGAGCATATCTTTTAGAAACTTCTTGACTCATATAATATGGAAGATTTTGAACAAAAGTACGGATTGTTTTCTTTTTTGAATAAAATTTTTATTTACGAAAACGTAGTAGTATAATTTTGTTTAAAAAACCTATTTTCAAATCCTCATAAAATAAGGTTTTTTTTACATAAAATTAAATCTAAAGCGCTCTTTATTAACAAATTAATAATTGTGAATAAATTCTTAAAAAAATATTAATTTTGAATTAATTTTATGATTTATAAGGATAGTTTTGAATTATATTTGTGTCTTTATTAACTACAACTAAAACAATATGAGTAAGTCTAAATTAGAGTATATATGGTTAGATGGTTACTACCCAACTCAAAACATGCGAAGCAAAACCAAAGTTGAGAATGACTTTAGTGGTAAATTAGAAGATTGTCCAATTTGGTCTTTTGATGGTTCATCCACAAAACAAGCATCTGGAGATTCTTCTGATTGCTTATTAAAACCAGTAGCTATCTATCCAGATCCTGCAAGGAGAGACGGATATTTAGTGATGACTGAAGTTTTAAATGCTGATGGAACACCTCATGCATCTAACGGTAGAGCTACTATTGAAGATGAAGATAACGATTTCTGGTTCGGTTTTGAACAAGAATACTTTATAATGGATACTGAAACTCAATTACCTTTAGGTTTTCCTATTGGTGGTTATCCTGCTCCACAAGGTATGTATTATTGTTCTGTAGGGGGTAAAAATACTCATGGAAGAGATTTAGTAGAAAAACATGCTGATTTATGTATAGATGCCGGATTGAACTTTGAGGGTATCAATCAAGAAGTTGCCTCCGGACAATGGGAATTTCAATTGTTTGCTAAAGGTGCCAAAAAAGCTGGAGATGAAATATGGATTGCTCGTTATATGTTAGATAGACTTACAGAAGACTATGGATACTATATAGATTATCACCCAAAACCATTAGGAAAAGATTTAGACTGGAATGGCTCTGGTATGCATGCAAACTTCTCTAATACTGTTTTAAGAACATGTGGTTCTAAAGAAACATATGAAAAGATATGTGAAGCATTTAGACCAGTTGTAAAAGAACACATTGCTGTTTATGGAGAATTTAATGACCAACGATTAACAGGTGATCATGAAACTGCTGCAATAACTGATTTTTCCTACGGAGTATCTGATAGAGGAGCTTCTATTAGAATTCCAATTATCACTGTCGAGAAAGGATGGAAAGGTTGGTTAGAAGATAGAAGACCAGCATCAAACGGTGATCCTTATAAAATTGCAGGAAGAATTATTAAAACGGTTAAATCTGCTAATATTAGTTAATCAGATTTTTTAGAATAAAAAAAAACCGCAAATTAATTTGCGGTTTTTTTTTATGAAATAGTGTGGTATAAAAATGTGACATATACCAATAGTAAAATAATTCCACCCTTGAGTTCTAGTTTCATTTTATTTGGCATAAATACTAATAGAAACATTAGTAAAGAAACTCCTAACATCCAATAAATATCATTGGTATATATTGCTGGATCATTTGTTTTTATAGGTTGAATGATTGAGGTAATACCTATAACCGCAAGTATATTGAATATATTAGAACCAATAAGGTTACCTAATGAGATGGCTTTTTCTTTTTTAAGTACAGCAGTAATTGAAGCGACCAATTCAGGAATACTCGTTCCTAGAGAAACTACTGTTATTGCGATAATTCTTTCGCTAACACCGAAATTAGTTGCTAAGTTTATAGCTCCTTCAATTAATAACTCGGAGCCACCCCACAAGCCAAGACTCCCCATTAATAAAAACAAAATTGTTTTATAACTTGACAATGGTTTAATCTCTTCTGATATATCATCTATTTCTACTTGTTTTTGATAATTTAATATATAGATTAAAAAAATTACTAAAAATAAAAATAAAATGATTCCTTCAAGAGTAGAAATGATGTGATCATTATATAAAAAAATGTAAAATAAAAATGATGCAATTATCATTACGGGCCAATCTGTAGTGTAAAAGCTTTTTTGAACATCTATCTTGGCTATTAATAATGTTATTCCTAAAACTAAGGCCAAGTTAGCAATGTTAGAACCAATAACATTGCTAAGAGCTAAGTCTGAAAAACCATTCAATGAAGCGTTTATACTAACAATTAACTCTGGTGCAGAAGTAGCAAAAGACACAACTGTCATTCCTATAATAATTTTAGGAATTTGCAAGCGGATTGAAATAGAGACGGCAGATTTTAACAACCAATTTCCACCTAAAATTAATAAAGCAAACCCTATAAGAATCAACAAAAAATTCATCCTTTAATTTTTAAACGAAGATACATTTTTATACGTTCTTGGATTTCAAAAAAAGATGGATTTCAATAAAAAGGTCAATTTTTCAATTATATTTTTTAAAAAACTCTAATAAATTGCTTTATTTAATTACATATATAATGTAATTTAGTTAAAAGTTATTATAATATATAACAAAATCGTACTTGATACTATTTCATATTTATATATAATTATAATATTATGTTTCAAATATTAAATTAATTTCATCTTTTTAATCATTTTTACTTGGTTGATAGCTTTTAAGTACCATATATTGGAATAAGAATTCTAGAATTACTTATTGTTTAACCTTTAAAAATCTATAAAAAATATGATGGCACTTACTTTAAAAATTATTGAAATTTCATTAACTCTAATAAACCATATTCTATTCTAAAACAGAAATAGTTAAGACTCTCTAAAGAACTAGGAATTCTTCAAGTTGAAATTATTTTTTTGGTTATATTTGAATAAGAACAAAACATAATGAAAAAACTATTTTTTAAATCATTGGCAAAAATTAATAAAGTAGTACTCCCTTCTTTTACAAAAAAAAGGTTGGATCTTGCTAAAGCATCAAAAATTCAGTTGGTAATTGTTGGATGGAGAACATTTGTTACATTAAACTCATTGGATTAAAAAATCATGAAAGCAACGCACATCAAACTATTTTCTGAATCCCCTATTATTGTCAACAGAGTTCGGTCTTTACTTCAAGAGCAGGGTATTGGCTCATTAGTTAAAAATCAAATTGAATCAGCTCGTTTAGCGGGTTTTGGAGTTTCATTGGATACAGTAGATTTATTTATACTAAGCTCAGATCTGGAAAAAGCCAATAAGGTTCTAATTACTTTTAAAAAAGACATTAATTCATAAAAAACCTACTGTAAGCTTTCTAAATCAGAAAAACACTATTATATTTGCATCCGCAAAAAGGCCATGTGGCGCAACTGAATAGCGCACTTGATTACGGCTCAAGAGGTTACAGGTTTGAATCCTGTCATGGTCACGAATAAATAGTTCAAACAAAAAACGCTTAAAAACCTCATCATATTGATTTTCAATAAGTTGAGGTTTTTAAGCGTTTTTTTAAAAAAATTTTATTAATCAATTTGTTCTAGCAATACATCAACTGCTTTTTGTAATTGAGTATCTTCACCTCTTGCTACCCAACCTGGTGCATTCTTTACCAAATAGTCAGGTACTGCGGGAGCATCATTTTCCATATTCAACCCAGATTTTTTAACATACCAAGCGCGAAATGGCATGCGAACATAACCTTTTAACAAACGATAACCTCCAGTAGAGATAACTGCACCAAAAGTAGGCTGACCTACTAATTTACCCAATCCTAAATTTTTATAGGCATGTGAAAATATTTCTGCATTAGAGTAACTATTCTCGTTACACAAAGCCACAGTGGGTTTGGTATTCACTGATAAAATTGCTCGTTCGTTAAAAGGGTAATTCCCTTGAAAATTTTTATTCTCTTTCTTTAAGTCATTCACTGCTCCTCTTGGAATGGTATATGCGTGTTGGTCTACATTCAAAACAGCCATTAAACGATCTGTTGTCCAACCTCCACCATTGTATCGAACATCAATTACAATTCCTTTTTTACCATATCCGCTAGCTTTCAACTCGCGTTCAAAACGTTCAAAACTTGGAGCATTCATTCCTTTAATATGAATATATCCTAGCTGTCCTTTTGAATATTTTTTTACCAATTCGCTTCTAGATGCAACCCATGCTTCATATTGTAAAGTGCTTAAGGAACTCGAAGTTCTAACAACAATATCTTTTCCATCACTTTTGGTTAATAACACCTCATCACCCTTAGAATTTTTTAACAAACTGTAAAAATTAATGTTTTTACCTATCGGTTTATTATTAACCGCAGTGATAATATCTCCAACTTTTAAATTTACTTTTGATGTATTTGCTACTGAATTTTTAAGCACATACTCCACTTGAACTCCTTTTGAAATATTCTTCACCTCAACTCCTAACAAACCAATATTATCGCTGTTTTTACGTTCAGAAGTTTCTGCTCTATACCCCATATGACTCGCATTTAATTGACCTAATAACAAATTATATACAAAACTATAATCTTGTTCTGTGCTCGCTTTTAATACTAATGGTTGATATTTTTTTATCAAAGACTTCCAATTGTAGCCATGAAAATTAGGGTCATAGAACCCCATTGTTAGCACACGAGTACCTTCTTGGTAAATTTGTTTATTCATGGCAGTAAAATCTTCTTTATATTTTGCTAGGTGAGCCAAAGAGGTAATTTTATCACTCCCAGGGTTCAATTCTTTTAATTTACCTCTTGAAGTAAAGTAAAATTTACCATCAATATCTGCAACTCTTCCTACTTGTGAAGTTCCTTTTATAGCTTTAGGGCTAGTACCGTCTATTTTAACTTTAAAAAAACTTCGGTTATTTGTTGATGGATCTGTTGCAGAATAATATACATATTTGCTCTTGGGTCCAAACATACCTCCATACTCATCGTCTGGTAATCTGGTAATTCTAGTAAGTCTATCAAAAATTCTTTCTTTATTGATAGTAACCTTAATCTCCTTCTCTTTCTTATCCTTATTAGCTCCTATTTCTGTGTAATAGTCTCCATTTTCTCTATCTGTTTTAGATTGCTCCCAATCCTCTTTTTTTAGCCACACCATCCATACATCATAATCTACACCACCTCTGTTTCCACTTCTATTAGAAGAAAATGCTAATTTTTTACCATCTGGACTCCAAACCGGAGATCTGTCACTTCTCGGATGCATGGATACGTTAAACTTATCATTTGGATTAACTGCGGATTGAATAAAAATTTCACTATCAAAATCCAAGTCCTCTTGTGAATAAGCAATATACTTGCTGTCTGGACTCCAACTTACGTCTTCTGCTTCTGCCCAGCCTGATGTATAAGCTTTTCTGTTGGATATAGCTCCATCCTTTATATCGGCTAACATTAAGTTTCCTCTACCAACTCTGTAAACCAATTTTTTATGGTCTGGTGAGACTAAAATATCGTAAACATCTTCACTACTCTTAGTGAGTTTCGAGATTGAAATCTTTAAACTCCTTTCCAATCCAACCAGAGTGTCTTTAGAAACAGCTTTGTATATTTCATTATGTCCGTCTCTATCTGAAACAAATAACAACTCTGTATCGTTAATCCACTGTGGATTCCTATCTCTATATGCATGGTTACTTACATTATTGGAGTTTTTTCTATCCTTGTTATTTTGCTTGACAAAAATTTCTCCATTAATTTCAAGAGCAATTAATTTTCCGTTAGGTGAAACATCAAAATCTGAGATACCTGAGGTGGTGGAAACTACTTTTTCAATTTCAAATTTGTAATCTGATCCTATTTTTAAGTTAATCTTCTTAGATTGTCCATTATTTATTTGATACAAGTTAAAAAGCGTTGAGTAAACAATAATTCCTTGATTACTTACAGAAAAAGAAACAACACCATTTTTATTTTGGTTCGTCATTTTTTTGGAAGCACCCTGTACTGAACCATCCGTATTTATAGATTGCTGATAAATATTATAACGACCACTTTTAGCTCCTATATAATATAAATTACCCGCTGCATCCCATAAAGGTGAATGATCATTTTTTTCTGAGGAAGTTACTTGAAAATAAGTCCCTGTTTTAATGTTATAAACCCAAACATCTCTTTGGGCTGAACCTGAATAATCTTCTCTAGAAATCCTACATGCTCCTTTTACAAAGGCCACCAAATTCCCGTCGGGAGAAACAGTTGCCATACTCCCTAAAGCTGTTAAAAATCTTTCTGGAGTACCACCATTAGCATTGACTTGATAAATTTGCCCATCCCATTCAGGCCCTTTTAAAACTCGAGTTGTTGAAAATACAATTTGGTTTGAAGATGTCCAATCATAGGGAGTATCTCCTGTTGGATAATAGGTTAATTGTTTGGGTATTCCTCCATTTTTTTGAATTGTGAAAATATTATTTTTCCCTTTTCTATTTGAAGAAAAGGCGAGTTGATCGCCGGTAGTATTCCAAACTGGGTTACTCTCATAGCCCTCGTGGATGGTTAAACGTTTTGTTTGTTGAGTGTTAAAGTTGTAAATCCAAATATCGCCTTGATAAGAAAAAGCGATTTCTTGGGCATTTGGACTAATTTTAGGCAAACGAATCAGAGAGTTTTGTGCTGAAAGTAAGCCCGTTAACATCACAAAAATTACTATATACAATTTTTTAGTCATGAGTTTTAGTTGTTTAGTATTAGTAAAGAATGCTAATTTAAAAAAAAATTGATGATCAGTATTAAAGATTTAGTAGAAATATTAGCAATGCTTTAGACTTAAAATAATTGAAATCCTCCCCAAAAGAGTCCGATTTCACTCCCTTTGGCTCCACGGCATTATTCCCTAAAATAAATTATTTTAGGGAATAATTTTTAGTAATTTTACAAATCAACTTATTTACTCAAATAAATATGTATAAATTCTCTTATATTTATCTTTTTTTATTAATCTTTTGTGTTAATATAAATGCTCAAAACGATTCTCATCATCATGAGCACAAATACGGAGGCTTACACCATTGGGAAATTCCAAGCAAAGATCCAGATCGAATCATTTTAACTTTTAATGGTGATCCTTCGACCAAAAGAGCTGTAACATGGAGAACAGATCTATCTGTGGAGAGAGGTGAAGCTCAAATAGCAATAGCTGGCTTAAATTCAAGTTTTACCAATGACGCTAAATCTTACATTGCATCAACTGAGAAATTTGATTTAGGCCTTTACAAATCAAATAAATCATTAATGGTAAATTATCATAGTGTTGTATTTGAAAATTTAAAACCAAATACATTGTATGCATACAGAGTTGGGACTAAAGAAAATTGGTCAGAGTGGATTCAGTTCAAAACAGCTAATACTGGATATAATCCTACACAATTTATATATTTTGGAGATGCACAAAATGATATTTTAAATCATTGGTCAAGAGTTATTAGAATGGCATATCAAACTGCTCCAAATGCATCATTTGTTATTCATGCTGGAGATTTGGTAGATACTGCCCACAAAGATATCGAATGGGCTCAATGGTTTAAAGCAGGTGGGTTTATTCACAGCCAATGGACTGCAATTCCTGTTGTGGGTAATCATGAATTTAGTAGAATGGATGGTTATGGAGGAGTAGAACCAAGAAGACTAGCTATCCAATGGAGACCTCAATTTAATTTGCCAGTTGAACAGACCTTAGACAGTAAGCTTCATGAAACTGTTTATACAGTTGAGTACCAAGACATACTTATAGTCGTCCTTAATTCTACAGGACATCTTGAAGAGCAAACTAAATACATTAAAGAAAAGTTAAGAAACAGCAGCGCTAAGTGGAAAATTGTTACATGTCACCATTCTGTCTTTTCGCCAGCAGAGGGTAGAGATTTTGAGTACGCCAGAAAAATATGGAAACCATTATTTGATAAGTATGGTGTTGATTTAGTTCTCAACGGCCATGATCATACATATGCTAGGGGTCATGTTCCTGTAAAATCATTAAATACCAGTCAATCAGAAAATATTAATCAATCAGAAAATATTAAAACTTTATACATCACTTCTGTAAGTGGACCTAAACAATACAAATTGGATAAGGAACAGATTAAAAATTATGAGTCTGACGGATATTATAATGTTAAATTTGGAGAGCAAACTCAATTCTTTCAAGTTATTAGTACAGAAGATGAAAAATTGATTTATAATGCATACACAGCTTTAGGAACTCTGTATGATAAAGCTATAATTACAAAGGACTTTTCAACAGGAAAAAAAACTATTTCTTATCAATAGCATTATTTTTTAGAATATTGACTCAATAAAGTATATTTTCTTTTCCCGTCTATTGGGCTATTTAAACAAACATCAGCGGAGACATATAATCATATTTCTAATCCTATAAATAATCTAATAACTAAAAAACCCGAACAGCACGCACAGGGTCTGAGTGGTAAAAATTGTCTTGGCCCTGATTACCAGTGGTGAAATCTAGTAGCCACGAGTTTCCATAACCAATATCCGAAGAACTTCGGTAGAAACCACTGCCAAAGTTTGGTTCATTTCCATTAATGTAAACATCATACATAAGGTATAGTTCTCTTTTGGTAGGTAATCTCCAATCTTTAAATTTAGCGCCGTTAGTATCGTGATTAGAGGCATTGCTTAGTAAATTGTTTGCCTCATAATAATTAGAACCACCTTGGTCTTGCATAGCAACTACTAAACCATGTGTACCGTCTGAATTGATCTCAATGACATACCCTCCTAACTCTGCATAAAAAGTGTTTACAGTATAAGTATTTGATGTTATTATATTTCCATTGATACCTACTTGAGCTGAAAGGTTTGTGACAATTAAAAATAAAAAAATGCTTTTTAAAACTTGTAACTTATAAATCATTTAAATCATGTTATATTTTATCAAAAATAAAAATACAACATTTTTAATTTTAAAATCAAATAATATGCTTCCAAGTTACTATTTTGTTTCACCCTCTCTTACATGAATAAAAAAACCTTAGGCTTTAAAAGCCTAAGGTTTAAATAAGTTTTTTGTGATTTATTTAGGAGTTTAATTAAGTATTCTAAGAAGGATTGTTCTCAAAAGACTCACAAGTATATATTTCACTTACCTCTATTTTATGAAAATCGCAAGATGACGATTTTGTAAAATTATCACAATTTACACAACTATTACTCAATAATAAATTTTCCATGTTTCTTAAATTTTGTGTAAAAGTATTGGCATAAGTGTTTAGAAACAATTTAAATAGGTTTTTTTAGAAAATTCTTATTTAGATTAAAAAGAAATAATATTGGTATTTGTATTATTAAAATACCCTAACCGAGGTATTTTCTTAGAGCAACTCGATGTTCTGAATTGCTTTTATCATAATTGGTTACTATAAGTTCTAAAATTTCTGGGGGGTTGGTTCCGATGTCGCTTTTACTTTTATATTTAGTTACGTATAGATTGTAAAACTCTTTTTCTTTTTCGAAAATCAAGAAGTGTTTAGGGTTTAATTCTGTGTAAGATATTTCATTTCCATTGAAGGATTTTGAATAATCTTTGTTGAATGGAGAAAAATCGAAGTATTTAAAAATATTTTCCATCTAAACGAGCTCTGCTGATAGTCCTAGACTTAATAGTTTAGAACATCGTGGCTCTAGTTCTTTTAATTCTCCAGTTTTAACAGTACATTTTCCTTTAAAATGGACTAGCCAAGTACATTGCTCTGCTTGCTCTTCTGTATGTTCACAAACATTAATTAGAGAATTTATTACAAAATCAAATGTATTTACTTCATCATTGTGAAGTACAATTTGATGCTGATTTATCTCTTTCTCTACTACTTCTTCCTTAATTTTTTCTTGAGTACTCATCTTTTACAAATTTATAAAAAAAACACTACTTCACATATTTTAAAGAGACCCAATTGTTTTTTTGAATCATCTTATCTAAAGTTAATCCATGTGAAAGAACTTCTTTATCTATGAAAGAAATATCTTCTTGATAGAATCCACTTATTAGTAGTATCCCTTCTTTATTTAGACAATCTGTATATACTTTCATATCAGACAATAAAATATTTCTATTAATATTTGCAATAATAACGTCATACTTTTTACCCTTTAATAAAGACCCATCTCCTTCATAAAGAGTAATATGTTGGCATTTATTTCTTTGAATATTTTCTATAGAGTTTTTATAACACCATTCATCTATATCTATTGCATCAATAGGTTTAGCCCCTTTCATTTCTGAGAAAATTGCTAAAATTCCTGTACCACAACCCATATCCAAAACTTTTTTCTCCTGTAAGTCAAGAATTAATAAATGTTGAATCATCATGTGCGTGGTTTCATGATGGCCAGTTCCAAAACTCATTTTAGGTTCTATAATAATATCATATTGAAGTGATGGAGTTTTATGAAAAGGAGCCCTGATACTAACTAAATTATCTACTTGAATAGGATTAAAATTCTTTTCCCATTCTTGATTCCAATTGGTTTGAGCTATCTCATTTTTTTGGAAGGTAATTTTAAATTCGTCAGAGTTTAGCAAAAAAACATCATCTAATATTTTAGCATTCCAATCTTTTTTTTGAATGTATGCAGTTACTCCATTTTTATTTTCAACGAAACTCTCAAAACCAACATAACCTAACTGAGCTATTAACATTTCGTTTGCTTGTTCTTTGGGCATTACAATAAACTCATAAACAATGTAGGTGGCATCCATACAACCAAGTGTATTAAAAGGCAGTTATAATCCCTGTAAAATCTTGTACTTTTAAAGAGGCACCTCCAATTAAACCTCCATCAACATCTTTGTTAGAAAATATTTCTGCGGCATTGGCTGGTTTTACACTTCCACCATATAAAATAGAAACATCATCAGCAACAGTTATTCCATAGGTATTTTGAACTAGACTTCTAATAAAAGCATGCATTTCTTGGGCTTGATCAGGAGTAGCTGTCTCACCAGTTCCAATTGCCCAAACTGGCTCATACGCCAATACAATATTTTTCCATGAAGAAGCATCTAAACCTAAAACAACATTTTTTAATTGACTTTTAACAACATTGAAATGGTTTTCTGATTTACGATCTTCTAACAATTCACCAAAACAAAAAATAACTTCCAACTTATTTTCTAAAGCTGATCTTACTTTTTCAGTTAAGACAGCAGCATCTTCTCCAAAATAAGTTCTTCTTTCAGAATGCCCTAGAATAACTGTTTTTACACCCACATCTTGCAACATTTCAGCTGAAATCTCACCAGTATATGCACCACTTTTGGCTTGATGCATATTCTGTGCACTGACTTCAATTACAGAATCTCCTGTTGCTTCTACTGCTGAACTAAGATTTATTGATGTTGGAGAAATTAGGACTCTACAGTTGATTGAAAGATCTTTTAAGGCTATTTTTAAATCATTTATTAATGCCTTTGTTTGAGTAGCATTATTATTCATTTTCCAATTTCCAGCTACAATATTTTTTCTCATATAATTATATTTTTTAAGCGGCTAAAATACTTATTTTTTGAGCGCTTTTAGAATATTTTGGTCTGTAATTTTAGTTGCTTTGAATAGAGAAATTTCACCAAATTCATTTACAACAATATATCTAGGAATCCACCAAAGATTTAGAAAATCTCCAACCCCCCCTTTTTTTCCCTCTTTCATATAATAATGATCTCCTTTTATCTGAAAACGTACTATACTGTTTTTCCAGCTTTTTAAACTTCTATCTAGAGAAAGAAAAATAAAACTTACATGAGGGTTTTCAGTTTGTAGTTTTTTTAAGATTGGAAGTGTTACAATGCAATCACTACACCACGATGCCCAAATATCTATAAGTATTTTTTTTCCTTTGTGTTTCTCTAAAATATATTTAAATGATTTTTCTTGATTTGAAATAGTTATAAATTTTTCTTGTAATGCTTGATTTGAAAACTGTTTTGGCTCTTGACAACCAATTAACACGAGCAAAAATAAAAAGAAATTTTTTTTCATTATTTATTGTAATCGAATTCTAGGATCTAACCAACTGTATATGATATCTACCAATATATTAATCATAATAAACAAGGTTGCTATTACTAAGACACACCCCATAATAATTGGTAAATCTAATGTGTTTAATGCTGTCACAATTTCTTTACCCATACCATTCCAATTAAAAATATACTCCACAAATACAGCCCCCGCCAACATAGAAGCAAACCAACCAGAGACAGCTGTAACAACAGGGTTTAAAGCATTTTTTAATGCATGAGTTTTAATAACTTGATAATTATTTAGTCCTTTTGCTTTTGCTGTTCTTATGTAATCTAAACTTAATACTTCAAGCAATGAATTACGCATTAATTGAATGATAACAGCAAGTGGACGAATACCTAGGACTAAGCCAGGTAAAATTAAATTTTTCCATTGTATATATACATCTTCTCCAAAATCATCAACAACATACAAACTACCTGTCATTTCCAATCCGGTATATTCTTTTAAAACAAACCCAAATAGCCAGGCAAATAAAATAGCAGAGAAAAAAGAAGGAATACTCATTCCAAATGTACTAATAACGCCAATAATACTATCAAACCAAGAATCTTTATAAATAGCTGACAAAACACCAAAAAGAATACCTATTACAATCGCAATAAAAATAGCAAAAAAAGCTAAAATAGCGGTATTGGGGAATGTTTCTGAAATAACTTTTGATACTTTTTTTCCATTTTTCTGAAAAGAATCTCTCAAATAAGGATACTTAAAAACAATTGATATATTATCTACAGAAATTAGGGTTTGATAAGAGTACTTTCCGTCACTGAGAAAAGTATAATCATCATTATTTTTAGAATGAAATGAAATTGGAGACACATCATTTATGTAATAAAAATATTGAGTCGTAATAGATTTATCAAATCCATATTTTTTTCGAATGTTTTCAAGTTGTTCAGAATCCTCCCGCTGATCCAACATCATTCTAGCAGGATCACCTGGCAAGACACTAAACAATAAAAAGATAATAGTAACTACTCCTAAAAGTGTTAGTATTCCGTAAAGAAGTTTGTTTAATATAAATTGTAACATGTCAAGGACTCTTTAGCAAAGATAACAGAAAGTCTTAAAAATATGTACCTTTGTATAACTTTTAAAATGACAGATGACTACAGCAGAAATTGTAACTCAAATTCAAAAAAAGAAATCTTTTTTATGTATTGGTCTAGATGTAGACCTTCAAAAAATTCCTCTTTTTTTATTAGAAAAAGAAGATCCTATTTTTGAATTTAATAAAGCAATTATTGATGCCACTAATCATTTATGTGTTGCCTATAAACCAAATACTGCATTTTATGAGGCTTATGGAATTAAAGGCTGGAAATCTCTAGAAAAGACAATTAACTATATTAATGAAAAATATCCTGAAATTTTTACAATAGCTGATGCAAAAAGAGGAGATATTGGAAATACTTCCTCCATGTATGCAAAGGCTTTCTTTGAGGATTTAGCATTTGATAGCGTAACCGTTGCTCCATACATGGGTAAAGATTCTGTAGAGCCTTTTTTAGCTTTTAAAAATAAACATACTATTTTACTTGCGTTAACCTCAAATCAGGGAGCCTATGATTTTCAAACTAAAAGCATCGACCAGAAAGAAGTTTACAAGCATGTATTAGAAACATCTAAAATTTGGAGAAATTCAAAAAACCTAATGTATGTTGTAGGAGCAACAAAAGCCAGTTATCTGGCTGACATAAGAAAAATTGTTCCTGATTCATTTTTATTAGTTCCTGGTGTAGGAGCACAGGGAGGGAATTTACGCGAGGTTTGCAAGTATGGCATGAATGAACAAGTTGGTTTATTAATTAACTCATCAAGAGGTATTATTTATGCTTCAAAAGAAAAAAACTTTGCTGAGGCTGCAGCACAAAAAGCAAATAATCTTCAAGCTCAAATGGCAGATATTTTGAGTTAAACTTCTTAAATAAAGTAGATTTATATTTTGCTATTTTTTTATAATTTCTTTAGTATAAATTCCGAATTTAGATTCAAATCTCATAAAATAAATTCCCGTATCGTATGGAGAAAGATCAAATGAGGTATCTATAGTCGATAATTTATAATCTGTTAATTTTTGTCCTAAAGTTGAATAGATTGTTACTTTCGTACCCAATAAATATTCTGGAATTTTTACACTAATATTATTTTCTAAAGGATTAGGATACACTTTTAAATTATCTAGAGGTGAAATTGAGGTTGATAAAGAACTTTCTTCAAATACTCTTACATAATCAATCTCCATAACGGCTTCAGAAAAATTATTTGGAATACTGCCACCTAAATTACCTCCCATTGCGATATTAAGTAATAAATAATGCTCATTATCATAGGGAATCTCTTGGGTATTTTCTCTTTCAAAAAACACAGTATCGTCTAATAATATTTGAATGACATTCTCTGTCCAAATAAGTGAATAGGTGTGAAATTCTCCACTAGAGTTTACAACGTTTGTTGTAGCACCTTCGTTTTGATACGCATTTGTATTGGAGTTAGAATAATGAAGATGACCTATTAGGTTGGTTTTATCCCATCCATTTTGCTCCATTATATCTATTTCTCCACAAGCTGGCCAACTAACATTACCATAAGTAGAACCATAATAGTTTCCTGTCTCGTTAATATTGGCCCCTAAAGTCCAAATAGCAGGCCAAGTTCCTGCCTCAGCTGGTAACTTTGCACGAACATCAACTCTTCCATATTGAAATGCAAACTTTGAATTTAATCTAGCTGAGGTATATAATTTTGTAACGTTATTGTAAGTGTGATTTTGTTTTTTGGCTTTAATTATAAGAGAACCATTACTCACAAAAGAATTTGCTATTTGGTTTGTATAGTGCTGCTCTTCTCCATTTGCCCAATCTGTACCGTTTATTATTGGAATAATTTGATGATGCCATTTATTTGAATCAATAGCACCAGAAACATTAAATTCATCAGACCAAACTAAATTATTAAATACTGGGTCATCATCTCCACCACCCTCAGATTTCTCAAAAATAAAATCATCAACATAGGCTGTAACATGGTCATAATTGTTTTCACCATTTACTTGAATTAAAACTCGATTAAAATCGGTTCTATTTGTTGGAGCATCAGATGAAGAATCTAAATTGAGATAATTATCATTTTCAAAATCAAAAGTAATTTCCTGCCATTCGTTTAATGTAATTGATTTTATTATTTCACTTTGAGTAGACCATGGCTGTGGAAGTGTTCCGTTTTGAATCTTTACAGAAACTTGATTAGTTTGGTTACCAGTTAAATCACTAGAAGGAACATAAATTTTAAAAGTAAAAGAATTGTTTTCTGAGAAATCTAAGTTCTGGTTTGTATCAAACCGAACATTTGCCCATTGAGCACCTGTATCTGTATATTTTAAAACCTTATTAGATGTGTTAATACCTTGAGAATATGGGTTTATAAAAGAGCTATTTACTCCACAATGGTCACCTACCCAACTAGTAATCGTTCCATTACCTTCAAAATCGTCTTGGATTATTTGTTGTGAAAAAATTGAAAAAGTAATTAAACAATAAACTAATGACAAAGTATTTCTCATGCTATGTATTTTTTTTCAAAAATAGCTGATTGATTTATATCTAAATAAAAAAATACCCATACAAGAACCAAACAAGAATAAATTATCTAAAAGTATCTGTATTTTTATCATAACCATAAGGGCAATGCTTGCAACCACTTTTACAACAATAACCTCTCTTTAGGTGATATTTTTCAGTAAAAACTCTAAAGCCTTGAGTATTAAAGTAAAAATCTTCTGGAGTAAGCTCTTTTTTTTTGTTATACATATTGTAAAAAATAAAATAAAGTGCTCACAAGTAAGCCTGTTTTTATTTACTAGAACTAGGAGGGTAAGAGGAGATAATCTTGTTTACAAATTGATTAATCCTCGCTTCTTTTTTCTCTGCATTTATCATCTTAAGCGCACCTGAGCCTATACCTTGCCAAATAAGATTGTTATTGTTTTTATCTATAAAATCAATGAATAAAGTCCCTTCTGTGTATTGATTTACGTTTAAATTTGTTCTTCCAAAAAACCAAGGATTAAAACCCCAACCCCAGCCCCAGCCTAATCCGAATCCAGCATTATTATCAGTTATATTTACCTGTTCTCTAGATTTAGTAAAAATACTAACTAGTAAATCTGGATTTTCTGACTTACTAAATCCCTTAGAAATTAATTCATTTTCTATGGCACGCATAATTCTTTTTTTATCTAAATCAGAAACAGAGGCTTTATCGATTCCTTTTTTGTAGAAAGCAAATGTTTTGTATTGATTGAAATCTATTTGTGTATCATAATCTGAGACTACCTTTACAGAAGAACAAGAAGTCAGTAAAACAATACCAAATAAAATAAATAATTTTAAAATTTTCATGATTATAGTTTATTTAAAAGTTCTTAAATAATGATTTATCTACTTTGTTAGGAATTGTAATTTTCAATTTCTTTTCTTTTTTCATTGCTCGTTTTATTGCAAATGTAGCTTTATCGTTTCTAGCCCAATTTCTTCTTGCAATTCCATTGTTAACATCCCAAAAAAGCATGGACTCCAATTTTTTATCTGCTGACTTACTACCATCAATAAGCATGCCAAATCCACCATTTATAACTTCTCCCCAACCAACACCTCCGCCATTATGAATAGAAACCCAAGTTGCACCACGAAAGCTATCTCCAATAACATTTTGTATTGCCATATCTGCTGTAAATCTTGAACCATCATATATATTAGATGTCTCTCTGTAAGGAGAATCTGTTCCTGACACATCATGATGATCTCTTCCTAAAACAACAGAACCTATATCACCTTTTTTTATTGCCTTATTAAAGGCCTTGGCAATTTTAATTCTTCCTTCTGAATCTGCATATAAAATTCTTGCCTGAGACCCAACCACTAGTTTATTTTCTTTAGCACTTTTTATCCACTGAATATTATCTGCCATTTGTTGCTGTATCTCTTCTGGTGAGTTTTTCTTAATTTCTTCTAAAACTTCGCAAGCAATAATGTCTGTCTTTTCTAGATCCTCTTTATTCCCTGATGTGCAAACCCATCTAAAAGGTCCGAAACCATAATCAAAGCACATTGGACCCATAATATCCTGTACATAGCTTTGATATCTAAAATCAATACCATTATCTGCCATAATATCTGCACCTGCTCTACTTGCTTCCAATAAAAATGCATTTCCATAATCAAAGAAATAGGTTCCTTTAGCTGTATGGTTATTTATAGCTCTTGCATGTCTTCTTATGGTTTCTTGAACTTTTTCTCTAAATAGTAAAGGTTCATCAGCCATCATTTTATTTGCGTCTTCAAAGGAGATATCAGCTGGATAATAACCTCCAGCCCATGGATTGTGTAACGATGTTTGATCTGATCCTAAATCAATATGAATATTTTCAATATCAAATTTCTCCCAAACATCAACAATGTTTCCAAGATAAGCCAGAGATACTGTTTCTTTATTTTCTTTTGCTAATTTAACTCTGTTTACCAACTTGTTTAAATCTGTCAACTTCTCATCAATCCAACCCTGATGTAAACGTATTTGAGTAATCTTAGGGTTAACCTCTGCACAAACTGTTATACATCCAGCAATATTTCCGGCCTTTGGTTGTGCTCCACTCATCCCTCCAAGACCAGCAGTTACAAATAAGTTACCTTTTGGCGATTTTGCTATCTTTCTAAAAGCATTTAAAATTGTAATAGTTGTTCCGTGAACAATTCCTTGCGGACCTATATACATGTAACTACCCGCAGTCATTTGCCCATATTGAGAAACTCCTAGAGCATTCATTTTTTCTAAATCATCAGGTTGAGAATAATTTGGAATTACCATTCCATTACTCACTACAACTCTTGGTGCATTTTTATTAGAAGGAAATAATCCCATCGGATGTCCAGAGTACATTACTAAGGTTTGTTTATAAGTCATTTCAGACAAATACTTCATTGTCAGTAAATATTGTGCCCAATTCTGAAAAACAGCTCCATTACCTCCATATGTTATTAGTTCATGGGGGTGTTGAGCGACTGAATCATCTAAATTATTCTGAATCATTAGCATGATTGCTTTGGCATGTTCACACTTTCCAGGATACTCAGAAATTGGTCTTGCATGCATCTTATAATTAGGACGAAAACGGTACATATAAATACGCCCGTATTTTTCCAACTCTTCTTTAAACTCAGTGAATAACTCTTTATGATGTTTTTTATTGAAATATCGTAAGGCATTTTTTATTGCTAACTCTTTTTCTTTTTTTGAAAGAACCTCTTTTCTTTTTGGAGCATGATTAATGATGGTTTTATATTCTTTTTTAGCAGGTAGAATATCTGGTATACCTTGTTGTATATGCTCTTTAAATGTCATAAATATGTTAAAGTTTTTTATTGTACAAAGGTAATTGTTTTAACTCAAAAAAAATTATTACATTATCGCAAATCAAAGACTATTAATTATATTATTTTTACATAGAGGATATTTTATAATTAATAAACTCTCTTTTATGAAAAAATTAATTCGACTCTTCTTTTTTTTTATAGTAATAGTTTCTTTAGGCCAGGAGAAATCATTACCAATATTTAAAAATGGAGAAGCCCAAATTGTTGAGTCATTTAACGATCCATCACAATGGATTAGACATGACCTTTGGGTTACTACATCTTTTGATTCTGACGGTGATGGAAATTTAGATCGTATGCATGTAGCTGTAACTCGTCCTTCCCAAACAGAAAACGGATTAAAACTACCTGTAATATATGAATCTAGCCCATATTATGCAGGAACAGCAGGTAATGTACCTGGTTTATTCTGGGATGTAAATCACGAGTTAGGTCAGCAACCAAAATCAAGGAAGCATGTAGATGTTATTAGAACTGGAATACGGCCAATAATCTCAAATTCACAAATAAAAACATGGGTTCCAAGAGGTTTTATAGTAGTTCATTCATCATCACCGGGTACAGGTTTATCTGATGGTGCTCCAACTGTGGGAGGAAAAAACGAATCTTTAGCTCCAAAAGCCGTTATAATGTGGTTAAATGGAAAAGCTAAAGGATATACTTCAAGAGAAGGATTCAAAGAAGTATTTGCATACTGGTCTTCAGGGAAAGTAGGAATGACAGGGACTTCCTACAATGGTACTATTCCTCTAGCAGCTGCTACAACAGGTGTAGATGGCTTAGAAGCAATTATCCCTATTGCACCCAACACCTCCTACTATCATTATTATAGATCTAACGGTTTGGTTAGATCACCAGGAGGATATTTAGGAGAAGATATTGATGTTTTATATGACTTTATTCATAGTGGAAAAGAAGAGAATAGGGCTAGAAATAATAAAGTAATTAGAGATACTGAAATGAAAAATGGAATGGATCGAATTACAGGAGATTATAATAATTTTTGGTCTGATAGAGATTATCTAAATCAAATGAAACCTATGAAAGCCGCACTATTAATGGCACATGGGTTTAATGACTGGAATGTAATGCCAGAACATAGTTATCGCATTTCTAAAAAAGCAATTGAAATGGGAATACCAACTCAAATTTATTATCATCAAAATGGTCATGGTGGACCACCTCCAATAAAAATGATGAATCGTTGGTTTACTCGTTACTTACATGGTATTGAGAATGGTGTAGAAAATGATCCTGTAGCATGGATTGTAAGAGAAAATGATACACAAAACAACCCAACATCTTATAAAGGATATCCAAATCCAGATGCTTCCTTAATTTCTTTACATCTTGACGCTGGGGCTCCCGAAACTGGAAGTTTAAAGCTAAAAAAAAATATAACTAAAATTCATGAATCACTAATTGATAATTATAATTTAAATGGGGTTACTCTTGCCAAAGCAAAAAATTCTGGGAATAGGTTGATTTATTTAAGTCCTATTTTAAAAGAAGATATTCATTTATCAGGTGTTTCGAAAGTTACCATTAAAGTTGCAAGTAGTAAAAAAGCAGCAAACCTTTCTGTTTGGTTGGTTTCATTACCCTGGAATTCTGAATGGAATTCTAAAATTACTGATAACTTAATTACAAGAGGTTGGGCAGACATCCAAAATTATAAATCTTTATGGGAGAGTACCTCATTGATTCCTGATAAATTTTATACTTTAAATTTTGATTTACAACCTGATGATCAAATCATAAAAAAAGGCCAACAAATAGGCTTGATGATCTTTTCAAGTGATTTAGAGTTTACATTACACCCAAAACCAGGAACAAAAATAACTCTTGACCTTGATGCTACCTCATTGAGTATTCCTGTTGTTGGAGGAATTTCAACTTATATAAAAGCCATAAGTAATTAGTACAATTACTCTTATGTAAAAACTTAAAAATATTTTATTGTCGAATACTTACAAAGAAATAAAAAAAACAATTTTAGTATGAGTAAAAAACAATATTTATGTATTTTGGGAACATATATCAAAACTTTTTTTTTAACAGGATTAATATGTCTAATTCTATGCAAAATATCCTCAATTTTTAAAACCCGAAATATTATTATCATAGAATAATTTTTATACAATTATCAATGAGAAATTTATATATCATTTTTTTTTCAATTTGGCTCTTATCATGCAATTATCAAGATAAAAGACCACTCGTTGGAAAAACTATTTATCAACAAAGATTAAATGCACAATTTAAAGACGCTACAAAATCTCCCTTAAAAAAGAAAGATCTTAAAAATTTTAAAGGCCTAGATTTCTTTCCAATAGATTCAAGCTATATTGTGACAGCTATATTGGAAAGGACCCCAAATACTCCTTTTTTAGAAATGCCTACTTCAGATAATAGTGTATCATATTACAGGGAATTTGGTGAGATTACCTTTACACTTCATAAGAAAGAATTAAACTTAACACTATACCAAAGTTTAGAGGAATACAAAGATTCTAAATATAAAGATTATTTATTCTTACCCTTTACAGATGAGACTAGTGGAAAGGGTTCTTATGGTGGAGGTCGTTATATGGATTTGTTTAAAAGCAGTATTCAAAAAGATGAAACCATAGAGTTAAATTTTAATAATACATACAATCCATATTGTACTTATAATGAAGAGTATTCTTGCCCACTGACACCTACAAGAAACCATTTAAATTTTGCTGTTAAAGCAGGAATTAAAAATTTTAAAAAAAACAACTAACTTTTAAACGAAAATTCTAGTCAAATACATCCCTGTAAACACTGCTATGATAGCTAAAATAAAACTTGCGATTGTATAAAGAGCAAAAGAGTTAAAATCACCATTTTTTAAAAAAAGATGATTTTCATAAGCAAAAGTAGAAAAAGTTGTGAAGCCTCCACAAAATCCAGTTGCTAATAATAAGGTTTGATTTTGATTTAAAAAATCATTTTTAGCTGTGATACCTAAAATAATCCCAATTAGTAAGCTTCCAAAAATATTTGCAGTAAAGGTTCCGTAAGGAATAATACTTGCCTGATTATTTAAATATTTTCCAATGGCATATCTCAAAACACTTCCAAAACCACCACCAATAAAAACTAACATCAGTTGCTTCATATTACTTAAAAATTTATATTTCTAGTCTCATTCCAATTCCATTTTCCAGTAACTGTTCCCTTACTCAAGGTTATAACTCCTGGATTAGCTCTAATCATTGTTTTTAGTGTAGTTTCATCACAAAATAAGAAGTCAAAAGGTAAATTATATTTGTTTTGAATCAAAATTAAATCATCTTCAAAAGAAGCTGAAACCCCATAAACACTATAACCATTATAAATTGCTCGTTCTGCAACTTTTTTAATTTCTATAAACCCTTTTTCATCCGATTTTGAGGCATTATAAACAATAACGAGCATTACTTTGTCCATTGCTAAAATATCTGGTGATAAATCATTTTGAGTATCTTCCAACATAAAATCATGAATAGCTGGCAATTCTTCAGGGTTGGTAGGATATTTCATTCCCTCAGGTATATTTTTCCCAATAGCATAAGCTCTAAAGTCTATAATAGGAAGATGATTTAATACGTAAAATGTAATCAAGGAAAAACAGACAAGTGAAACAAATGTAAAATAGAATGTTATTTTTTTTGGAAGAAATTCTTTTATATTACTTATCCTTATTAATAGAATTATTATGAGTGCAATCAAAACAACATTTTTCCAAAATGTTTCCCAAGGTGTTAATTTTATAGCATCTCCAAAACAACCACAATCAGTTACTTTATTGTAATAAGCTGAATACCATGTCAAAAATAAAAATAATGTTGTAATACCTAACAGGCTCCATAGTGTTAATTTAGATTTATAGCCCAACAATAACATAACACCTAACATAATTTCCACAAGAATTAGTAAAATTGAAAATGGCAATGCATAAGGTATTAAAAATTCAAAATTCAAAACACTTTCGCTAAAGTATTCCTCAAACTTATACTGAGAGCCTATAGGATCTACTAGTTTAACAAAACCTGAAAAAACAAACATGGTTCCAACAAAAATTCTTGATATATGAACTATTAATTTAATTAGCATTATTGTATTTATTTTAATTTTTAACTGATAACTTGATTATTCTAAGACATATGAATCATAGCAAAAACTGAATAATTGATCATGTCTTGATAATTAGCATCTATACCTTCAGAAACCAATGTTTTTCCTTTATTATCTTCAATTTGTTTTACTCTTAATAATTTTTGTATGATTAAATCTGTCAAAGAGTTTACTCTCATATCTCTCCAAGCCTCTCCATAATCATGATTTTTATTTTCCATTAACTCCTTGGTAATTGCAATGTGTTTATCATATAATTCTGTTGCAGCTTCAGTAGTTAAATCAGGATGATCGACAACTCCTAATTCAATCTGAATCAATGCCATTAAAGAATAATTAATAATACCTATGAATTCTGATTTTTCTCCCTCATCTACTTTTCTATCTTTATTTTCTTGCAACTGTCGAATGCGTTGAGCTTTTATAAAAATTTGATCTGTTAGCGAGGGCAATCTTAGGATTCTCCAAGCAGATCCATAATCACTCATTTTTTTAGAAAATAAATTTCTACAGTGTTCTACAACAAGATCGTATTGGTTAGATGTATTTGGCATAAACAATATTAATTTCCGTAAATTTCGTTCAAATTTTATGAACTAAAAAATCTATCTAAGTTTAATGGAGAAAATTGTTGTTTTTTGTGGCTCTAGTTTAGGATTTGACAGTGCCTATAAATATGCGGCTATAGAGCTGGGAAAGTACTTTGTAACTAATAATATTACATTAGTATATGGTGGGGGGAAAATTGGAATGATGGGTATTTTGTCGCAGACAATTTTGGATATGGGTGGCGACGTAATTGGAGTGATTCCAGAATTATTAAAACATGAAGAGGTTGTTAATTCTAATGTAACCGAGCTAATTACAACTAATACAATGAGCGAAAGAAAAATTATAATGAGTAAATTAGCGGATGGCTACATCACTTTACCTGGTGGTTTTGGGACATTAGACGAACTTTTTGAAAGCCTAACGCTTAGTCAACTTTACATTGAACAAAAACCCAACGGAATTTTAAATGTAAATGGCTTTTTTAATCATACCTTAAGACAATTAGAAGTAATGATAACTGAAGGCTATTTAAAAAAATCAAATAGAGATATGCTCATCGTTGAAAAAAATGTAAATAACCTAATGTTGAAGATGAATGCTTACAATACACCAGATAAAAAAGATATAATTAATAAAGTAATCAAACATGACCATTAATTGCAACGGTAAATTGATTGATTTTTCTTCTCCTGTAATAATGGGAATCCTAAATGTAACTCCAGATTCTTTTTATGATGGTGGGTTTTATGTAAACGATAAAGAAATCCTAAAACAGACAGAAAAAATGCTTTCAGAGGGAGCCACATTTATTGATCTTGGTGCTTACTCATCAAAACCTGGAGCTATTTATATTTCTGAAGAAGAAGAATTAGTTCGAATTATCCCCATTGTAAAATTATTGATAAACGAATTTCCTGAAATTCTGATTTCAATTGATACTTTTAGAAGTAAGGTTGCAAAAGAAACGATAGAAAATGGTGCGACTTTAATTAACGATATTTCTGCTGGATCCATCGATAAAAAAATGTTTGAAACTATTGCTAAATTACAAGTTCCTTATATTTTAATGCATATGAAAGGAACTCCACAAAACATGCAAAAAAATCCTATTTATAACAATGTTACAACTGAATTGATTTCTTTTTTTGCGGAACAAATTTTTAAACTACATCAACTTCAGCTTAAAGATATTATTATTGATGTTGGATTTGGATTCGGGAAAACTATAGAACACAATTATCAATTATTAAGAGACTTAGCGTTATTTAAAAAATTAGATGCACCTATTTTAGTAGGGGTTTCTCGAAAATCTATGCTCTATAAGCCATTAGATATTTCCCCAAAAAAAGCTCTAAATGCAACTACTGCCGCAAATACAATTGCTTTGTTAAATGGTGCAAATATATTACGTGTACATGATGTAAAAGAAGCTATTGAAGCTGTAAAAATTGTTGATCTACTCAACTAATTTTGTACATTTACTGAAATATAAAAAAATTAATGTTAGATTTTCTTAATTTTTCTTTTTTAGATTTACTAGACATTCTCCTTGTAGCTATCCTCATCTATTATATTTATAAACTTTTAAAAGGAACTGTTGCTATAAATATTTTTTTAGGTATTGCTTTTATTTTTTTGATTTGGAAAATAACTCAGATCCTAAAAATGGAAATGTTAAGTAATATTTTAGAATACCTTTTAAGTGGTGGTGTTATAGCTTTAATTATTGTTTTTCAGCAAGAAATTAGAAAGTTTTTACTCATGATAGGATCAAGTAATGTAACCTCTAAAACAAATTTCTTGAAACAACTTAAATTTTTAAAATCTGATATAGCATTAGAAACAGATGTTGACACCTTGCTAAATGCTTGTAAAAAAATGTCTAATTCTAAAACTGGTGCACTTATTGTTCTGGAGCAAACTAATAGTTTAGATTTTTTAATCAATACTGGAGATGCTATGAATGCAGAAATGAATGAGGTCTTGTTGGAAAGTATCTTCTATAAAAATAGTCCATTACATGATGGTGCTACAATAATTAGAGATAATTTTGTAGTGGCTACTAGAGTTATTTTACCAATATCTGATAATATAAACATTCCTTCTCGTTTTGGGTTAAGGCATAGAGCAGCCCTCGGTGTTACAGAAAAAACAGATTCTCTTTGCTTGCTAGTATCTGAAGAAACAGGAGATATTTCTTATGTAAAAGATGGAAGTTTTGAATTATTCTCTGACTTTAATGAACTGCTAAAAAAATTAAGGCATGATTTACAATAAACTTCTAAAAAAGCTTTTTTAATATCCACTATTTAAGAAATCAATTCTGAACTAAATTGTTTATCATGTAGATTTTTATAATATCCCTCTTTTTTCTTTAATAATTCTTTGTGAGTCCCTTTTTCAACTATAATTCCTTTATCCATTACAATAATTTTATCTGCTTTTTTTATAGTTGCTAATCTGTGAGCAATAACAATAGAGGTTCTGCCTTTGGTGATAGTATCTGTTGCATATTGAATCATCTTTTCAGAATGAGAGTCTACAGAAGATGTTGCTTCATCTAAAATTAATATTCTTGGCTTACTAACATAGGCACGTAAAAAAGCGATTAATTGTCTTTGCCCTGAAGACAACATCACACCTCTTTCTTTTACATTATAATTATACCCTCCAGGAAGAGTCATAATAAAATTATGTATTCCTATTTTTTTTGCAGCTTCTTGAACTTCCTTAAAGGATATATTAGGGTTCTTAAGTGTAATATTATTATAAATAGAATCTGAAAATAGAAAAACATCCTGTAAAACAATTGCTATTTGATTTCGTAAAGAAGCCAACTCAAAATCTTTTACAGAAATATTATCTACTGAAATAAAACCACTATCTATTTCATAAAAACGATTAATTAAATTGATGATGGTAGACTTTCCTGCACCAGTTGCACCAACAATAGCAACCCTCTGACCTTTTTCTACTTTAAAAGAAATACTTTTTAAAACTTCTTCATTTCTTATATAACTAAACCGAACGTATTTAAATTCTATATTTCCTTTAATAGTTGATGCATTTACAGTTCCTGCCTTTCGAATAAAACTCTCAGTATCCATAACTTTAAAAACACGTTCTCCAGCCACAATACCCATTTGCAATTGATTAAATTTATCTGCAATTTGTCGTAATGGTCTAAACAACATCTGAGACATTTTTATAAATGCAATTACAGCCCCTAGTGTTGTATATCCCTCTAGTATTTGTTGCCCTCCATACCAAACAATTAAACCAATAGCAATGGAGGATACTATTTCTGCGATTGGAAAAAAAATAGAGTAATACCAAACTGTTTTGATATGTGCCTTTTTGTGTTTATTATTAATTTCTTTAAAATTTTGATATTCAATATCTTCTCTAGTGAATAACTGTAAAATTCTCATTCCAGTAACCCGCTCTTGAACAAAACCATTTAAGTTGGCAACTTCGTTTCTAACATCTTGAAATGTAGCCTTAATAGCTACTTGAAAAATTTTTGTTGCATAAATAAGAATTGGTAAAACCGACAATGCTACAAATGCTAAGCGCCAATTCATCGCAAACATTACGACTATTACAACCAACATTTTTAAAATATCACTTACGATCATAAAAACTCCTTGAGTAAAGAAGTTAGCAATAGTCTCTATATCAGAAACTACCCTTGTTACAAGTCTTCCAACAGAAGTAGTATCAAAATAAGACATTTTAAAACTTTGGATACGTCTAAAAACTTTAGCTCTTATATCTCTTATAATATGTTGTCCTACCCAATTAGCATAATATATAAATAAGAATTGTAAAATTACTTCTAAAAAAACAATAGCAGTTAGAATACTGATATAAAAAATCAGATTTTCAAGATTTTTATATGCTACAAAATCATTGATAGTTTCTCCAACAATATATGGATTTACGGCTGAAACTAGTGCCAATGTAATTGTAGAAACAACCGCAATAGAAAATTTGAGTTTATAACTTTTAGCGAAACTCATTAATCTTGAAAATATTTTAATATCAAATGCTTTTCCTGATACTTTTTCCGACATTGATTTATTTATAAATTATAATTAGCTAATCAATAACAAACTCGTGTTAAAAATAAGCCATGTGCAGGAACTGATACTCCGGCTTCACTTCTTTTTTTATTTATGATTATTTTTCTAAAATCTTCTACGGTTTTTTTTTCTAAGCCAATTTCTAAAAGGGTACCAACAATTGCCCTAACCATATTTCTTAAAAATCTATTGGCTGTAATGTAAAAAATTAATTCGTCTTCATCTAACACCCATACTGCTTGTGTTACGTTACAGTTGAACGTTTTTACATCTGTTTTTACCTTTGAAAAACTTTCAAAATCTTGATACTCAAATAAAATTTTAGCAGCATCATTCATTTTATCTATTGAAATATCTTTTTTGTGTATTTGCCAAGTTGTATCTAATAAAAAAGGATTTTTACCCAATAAAATACGATACTCGTAGGTTCTACTAACAGCATCAAAACGCGCATGGGTAGTATCAGGAACCTTTTTGAGTGATTTAATATGTATATCATTCGGAAGAAGAGAATTAAACTTATAAACAAACTCTATTGTGATATTTTTAGAGGTATCAAAGTGAGCAAACATCTGAATTGCATGGACTCCAGCATCTGTTCTTCCTGCTCCAACCAATTGGATATTATCTTGAATAACAGTAGATATTGCATTAGTTATTTCTTCTTGTACAGAATTAGCGTCTGGTTGGATTTGCCAACCATGATAGCTCGTTCCTTTGTATGACAACTCTATTAAATATCTCAAAAAAAAAGCAGTGTTATAAGAACTTTTAAAATTACGAAATTTATTTTGTTATTTGTACTTTCGTTTGGTGAAGAAAATCTTATTATTATCAGACACCCATAGCTTTATTGATGATCAAATTTTAAAGTTTGTTAGACAGGCTGATGAAATTTGGCATGCTGGAGATATCGGAAATTTAAATGTAACAGACAGCATAAATAAAATAAAACCATTACGAGCAGTATATGGAAATATTGATGGAAAAGATGCTCGTGTACAATTTCCTTTAGATAATAAGTTCAGAGTTGAAGAGGTTACCGTTTGGATGACACATATTGGAGGATATCCTAATCGATACAACAAAAGAATTAAAGATGAATTGGCGAAAATAAAACCAAAAGTTTTTATTAGTGGGCATTCTCATATTTTAAAAGTTCAATATGATAAAAAATTAAATCTTCTACATTTAAATCCAGGTGCGGCAGGTAAATACGGTTTTCATAAAATACGAACAATGCTTCGATTTGAACTAGACAAAGGAGATATTAAAAATTTAGAAATTATAGAATTAGCTAAGAAAATTTAGTCACTGTTCTTTGATAAAATGGCATATCTAATTAATACAGCGACAAACATCTAAACTCTTATAGTTACCTGTAGCCCTAACTAATACTTTAAAAATTTATGAGTAGACTCAAATTTAGGTAGGTATTAGATATTATTAATTTTGATATCATTTATAGGGATAAAAAAACCAGAGTTTTAACTCTGGTTAATCGCACTAATATACTAATTTATTAGTTCTATCGCAATCTATCTACAGATTTTACAAGATCTTCATCCTTCTTAATAGCTTTATTTGCAATTACAGATAGCAATATAACAACAGAAGGTATAAACATTCCAATACCTTTCTCAGAAGACACTTCTCCAGGTATGTTTAGAGATAAATAAATCAATATTCCTAATAAAAAAAGATTGATCAAAATTATAATACGTCCAAGCACAAATTGTAATTCTCTTTTTTTGAATTGAAAAATTGAAATTAGGGCAATTAATGCTGAAATACTAAAAAACAAAGGAACAAAATTAGCTAAAATCATATCATTTTTCATTAAGTCAAAAGCAAATATATTCGTATTTGCAACTCTCCATAGTTTGAAAACAAATGTCAATCCAATTGAAGAGATGACTACTAGTAAAAGATAAATTGTTTGTATTCTCTGTATCATTTTATAAACGTATTGCTAAATTATAATTTTATTTCTTAAAAAGAAACATAAATATTTAAAATAATTATCTATATTTGCAGCAGACAGACTACACATAAAACTGTATATCACTTTATACAAAACTTATAAAATCAAAAAACTTAACAAATTCTTTCCATCAAAATAGGAATATTAATATAATCTAAAAATTCATGTTCGAAATTTCTGAACTAAAAGCAAAAACACTTGCTGAATTGCAACAAATTGCTAAAAAACTTGGTTTAACAAAAACAAGCCAATTAAAAAAATTAGACCTTGTGTATCAAATTTTAGATATTCAAGCCACAACCCCTTCTAAGGGAGAACATAAATCTGAAAAACCAAGAGCCAGAATTGAAAAACCAAAAAGAAAAAGGGTCACTAAAAAACCTTCAACTGAAGAAAATTTACTAAAAAAACTAGATAATGACATCTCTGAAGATACAAGTACAGGGGTTAAAAACATCCCTGAAAATAATCAATCTTTAGATGATAAAAAATTGACTCATAAACCAAATAATCCAGATAAAGGTGATGTAGAATTGAAAGTTGAAGAGAATAAAACTACAACTGAAGAAAGACATATACACAATAAATCAAAAATAGCTCATAAAAAGTCAAAAGCATCACATAATAATAGAGACAGAAATAATAAAAATCAAAGAAATTCAAATAATGGAAATAAGTATAAAGATCCTGATTTTGAATTTGATGGGATTATTGAAAGTGAAGGAGTGCTTGAGATGATGCAAGATGGATATGGTTTTTTACGTTCGTCAGATTATAATTACTTATCATCTCCAGATGATATTTATGTTTCTCAATCTCAAATAAAACTATTTGGTTTAAAAACTGGTGATACTGTTAGAGGTAACGTAAGACCTCCAAAAGAGGGAGAGAAATACTTCCCTCTAATTAGAGTTTCCAAAATAAATGGTTTGAATCCAAATATCGTTAGAGATCGTGTGTCTTTTGAACATCTAACACCTCTTTTCCCTGAAGAAAAATTCAATCTTGCAGAAAGAGGAAGTTCATTGTCAACAAGAATAATTGATTTATTTTCTCCAATAGGAAAAGGACAACGTGGAATGATTGTTTCACAACCTAAAACCGGAAAGACAATGTTACTAAAAGATGTCGCAAATGCTATTGCAGCTAATCATCCTGAAGTATATCAGATTGTTTTATTAATTGATGAGCGCCCTGAAGAAGTTACAGATATGCAAAGAAGCGTTCGTGGTGAAGTTGTTGCATCTACATTTGATGAACCTGCTGACAAACATGTTAGAGTTGCCAATATTGTTTTAGAAAAAGCTAAAAGATTGGTAGAATGTGGACATGATGTTGTAATCTTGTTAGACTCTATAACTCGTTTAGCTAGAGCTTATAATACAGTGGCACCAGCTTCTGGAAAAATATTATCTGGTGGTATAGATGCAAACGCTCTTCATAAACCAAAACGATTCTTCGGTGCTGCTAGAAACATAGAAAATGGTGGTTCTTTAACAATAATTGCCACAGCTCTTACAGAAACCGGTTCAAAAATGGATGAAGTTATTTTTGAAGAGTTTAAAGGAACTGGAAATATGGAATTACAGCTAGATAGAAATATTTCTAATAGAAGAATCTATCCAGCTATTGATCTTATAAAATCTAGTACACGTAGAGATGATCTTTTATTAGATTCAAAAAATGTTCAACGCATGTGGGTGTTAAGAAAATATTTAGCAGATATGAATCCTATTGAAGCAATGGAGTTTATTAACGAAAAAGTGAAATTCTCAAAAAATAATGAAGAATTTTTAATCTCGATGAATGGCTAAACCTCATGTTTATTAAATTAAAAAAGCCGCTAGATATAGCGGCTTTTTTAATTATTATAAGTAATTATATTTATTGAACTCCGTGAAAAATTGCCCTACTATCTTCAATAGAAGATTTTTTCTTTAAAGCTTTGAATATATTTGCAACTTTATTTTTTCTTTCTTGGGATAATCGCTGCCTGTAAGTATCATAATTTGGTAATTCAGATGCTTTTTCCTTTTTAGTAACAACGAATGCAAAAACCCCTTTATTACCATCTACTTTATTAAATAATTGATTCTCTTTAGCATAATACATTGCTCCCACTACCTTAGGCTCAAAACCTACACCTGTAATAGATGGTGATTTTAAGGCAATATTATCCATTTGTTTAAGAGAAACATTGTTTGTGTTAGCTATCTCATTCAAAGAAGACCCTATCATTTTATCTTTAATAATTTCAGCTTTTTTCATATTTAACAAAGTTGGTCTAACTCTATTAATTGCTTTTGATGAACTCATAAGTCCTTCATAAGTTTTGTTTGTTAGTATAGCGACTACATATCCATTATCAATATCAAATCTCTTAATATTACCTACTTTTGAATCACTACTAAATGCCCATGTAATTATTTGTCTCTGATTACCGGGAAGACCAGGAACTCTATCATCCATTATTTTTAGTCCTATAGCAGGTTTGTCTTGATATGACTTTTCCTTAGCTACATCATAAAAATTACTCTCTTTAGAAGAAATTTCTAAAGCAAATTTTTCAGCATTTTGAAATGCTGAATTTTCTGTTTTTTGAGATGGTATTATTTCTCTTCCAAAAGTAATCATCTTTACTCCTTTTTGATTATTCTTTTGTTCGTCAATTCTGATGACATGATATCCATATTTAGATTTGACAACACCAACCTTTCCTGTTTTATTATCAAATAAAAAATTAGCTAAATCAAGATCAAATTGATTAGAATTAAAGGAATTACCATGAATACTCCAACCCATATCACCTCCCTTATCTTTACTAGCATCAATGTTAATTTTACTAGCAATTTGAGCAAATTTCTTTTTACTTCTTCTTACTAGTTTAAAAATACTATCTATAGATTTTTTAGCTCCTTCTTCTGTTTTTGTAGTGCTTACAGAAGCTCCTTGAGAACCTATATATGGTATAAAAATACTACTAGCTTTTACAGAATCTGGTCTAGAAAAAATCTTAGTGATTTTAGATATTTTATAGTATTTATTATCTTCATAAGGGCCAAAAGTATTATTTAAATTTCCTTTTAGAACATCATCTACAATAACTTTTGGTAAATCCTTTTTTAAATAATATGATTCTTGAATTGAAATATCAGAACTATTTTCTTCAAAAAATAAATTATAATCAGTAGTATTCTTTAAACCTTGGATAACAATTTTCTGAGCAGTAGCTTTATTGACATCATCTCTATCTTCTAAAAATGATGCTACTTTATTTTTTATATCTTCTTTATCCTCAGCGGTAGGTAAGATATCAAATTTAACATATGAAATATCCCTTGAAGCTTCAACTTCAAATCCAGAAGGATTCTTTTTTACATAAGACTCAACATCGCTCTTTGATATAGATACTAGACTATCTGCTATTGAAGTAAAAGGAATGAATACAAAATCCGCACTTATTAAATCATTATCTTCTTGGTAAGTGTATTTACCTTCTTTTAATGACGCACCTAGACCTGATTTAATTAAATTATTGTAAGTTTCTCTTTTTAGATTAGATCCTACCTGACTAATATAGTTACTCCAAGCATTCCAAAGGTTTTGATCTTCACTTTCTTTAGTGTCTTTTAGAAACTGCATAAAGCTATCCCTGTCAAACAATCCTGCTTCATTTAAGAACTCTGGATTTCTTTGAACAGAGGGAGAATTAATTATATTATCTAAAACATCGGTCTCACCAATAGTAATTCCAGCTTTTTCTAATTGTTTAGTATATATCTTATCTTTTAAAATATTTTCCCAAACTGTTTTTGCAGCCTGCATATCTGAAATAGTACTATTACTTCTTGATTTGTAAGTATCTAATGCTTCTGCATATTCCTGCCTAGAGATTGATTCTCCATCTACTTCTCCTACCTCATTTATTTTTGAAGAATCAAAAAAATCAGTTAATGTTGATGGATCTAGTACAAATGCAAATAAAGCTAAGCCTATAACAGCTATTAAAGCGATAGAACGATCTCTTATTTTAGATAAAATTGCCATAAAATCATTAATTTAATTTGAATGGGCGAATATACAATTTGCGGAGTAAATAAGCAACCAGAAGAACTAGTATTTAATGAAAACACAAAAGAACGAATACAATTAATTTTGTTCGCTTTCAATAACTTTTAGGTGAATTTCATCTATTTTAGAGGAACTTACACCGAGTATCGTAATTTTAAAGTTATCTATATAGAGCACGTCATCTTTATTGGGAATATTTTCAGTATGTTCTATAATATAACCACCTAAAGTTTCATAAGATTCTTCTTTTGGAAAGCTTAGATTGTATTCTTCATTTAAATAGTCTATCTCTAATCTAGCCGAAAGTTTGAACTCTGATTCACTAACCTTTTGGTTAGTTAGTTCTTGAACATCATGTTCGTCTTCAATTTCACCAAAAAGCTCTTCTACAATATCTTCAACTGTAATCATTCCGGAAGTTCCTCCATATTCATCAACTACAATAGCTATACTTTTTCTCTTTTTCATCAAACTATTGAGTACATCACTAATCATCATGGTTTCTGGAACAATCTCTACAGGTAATAAAATAGATTTTATTGTTTTGGGGTTTTTAAATAATTCAAATGCATTTACATGACCAATTATATCATCTAAAGAAGTTTTATAGACTACTATTTTGGAATATCCACTATTAATGAAAGATTCACTTAGTTTTGATACAGTTTCATGAATTTCTATTGCCAACATTTCTATTCTTGGCACCATAACCTCTCTTGCTTTTACTTTTTGAAATTCCAATGCATTTTGAAAAATTTGAATTTCAGAATCTATTTCCTCATCATTATCATTTCCAATTTCTAACTGTTCTGTTATATAATCACCAAGCTCTTCTTTGCTAAACTCTGTCTGCAAAGAATCTTTGTCTGTTCTAAAAATAAATTTTAATAATAAATCCGAAATTCCGTTAATAAAAAAAGAAAAAACATAGAGAGCTATATAAAAAAAGTAGGCTGGTAGGGCAAATATTTTAAGAGATTCGTTAGCGTAAATTCTAAAAATTGCTTTGGGAAGAAACTCTGCTGTAATAAGTATTAAAATTGTTGAAATTATTGTTTGTAATAGTATACTATTAATTTCATAATATTCTACAATTACTTTTCCCATAAAATAACTGTAAATTACTAATGAAATATTATTACCAACCAACATAGTTGTAATAAATTTTGAAGAATAATTGGTTAATCTAACAAGAATATTTGGAATAAAACCTTTTCGTTTTTTTTCTAATTCAATATGAAGTTTATTCGCAGAAACAAATGCTATTTCCATTCCGGAGAAAAAAGCAGATAAAAAGACTGAGATAAGGATGATGATAATATCAATCTCCATTTAATGTTTATTTCTATTCTCTATTTTTTTTCTAAAATTTCTTTTAAAGAAAAAAATTAACAGTATAAATATAGAAAAGCCAAGCATAAATAATGATTTGTTTTGATTGTCTTTCCACTCTGTAATTGATTCAACTAAAAAAATGACAGCTATAATCAAATATCCATATTGTAAAAATTTCCAAATGTTATTCATAATTCATTTTCTTTAGTTAAAATATTTCCATTTGTTCTCTTAGCAACATACTTTTTTAAATTCTCTCTAGACTCAAAACCAATTCCAATAACTGTATCATTAGTTTTGGTAAGTTTAAAGCTTTTTTCAGTAAAAAAATATTTATTTTTTTTATCCCAAAATAATTGTTCTGTCTCTAATCTTGAGTCATCAGTGTGGTTAATTACTAATACATTCCCTCTAAGTTCTGAAATTGAAGTTTTTGAGTATGACAGTGCATAATCTCCAATAACTGTTATAGAATCCTGTCCATTATTTTCAAAATTAATTATTTTTATCCCCTCAGGAAATTCGTTGTATGGATGTTTTTCTCTATTACTAAAATCTCTTAGAAGTGAAGTAGATAGTTTAGAGGTTACTTTTCCAGAGTCTTTATAAAAATGATTCGCATTTTTAGCAACTGCAATAGGTAAGTTTTTTTCTGCTAAAAAATCTCTAACTTTATTTGAATCATTAGTGCATGAAAAAAGCATTCCAATCATAACTACTAAAGGAATGCTTTTCTTTATTATGTTAACTATATGATTCATTATTATTTACCGCTGGAGGAAATTTTAACGGGTTCATTAATCCAACATTTTACTTTAAAAGGGTCTCCCACCTTAAGTCCTTCTGTAAATATAATTTTTTTTGAAGGAAAGTTTGCTTTATAATTTCTAATAAATTTTTTAGCTACAGAACTCATGCTTGGATCTAGGTTTTTTGCTCTTAATGCTTGGTTGTAAGCAGCTACATAAGTCATTCTTTTCTCAAATTCATTTGTACCACAACTATTTACTGATGATGCATACAAACTAGCTATAAAAAGATAGGCTCTTCCCATATTTGGATTCAAAGAGATTGCTTCTCTAGCCAATTGTCTTGCTTTAGATTTCTGATTTCTTTTTTTAGCAGCCTGGGCAAACTTCAATTTAAAAATTGCCTTTTTTAGAGGATTTGTTTCTAATTCGAATGCTTTAATTCTCATTTCTTGAGCAGCAGAGGTATCGCCATTTTTTGCTAGAACACCTGCTACAAATGAGTAAGCATCTGCTGAAGGAGATGCTTCGGCATATGCTTTTGCTAATTTTTCAAATAAAGGATCATCTGTACATTCTTTGTTAAACATTCTAGACACTGCTCGTTTTAACCACTTTGAATTTGATTTATTTACTTCAAAATCTCTTTCATATAATGGGATTAATCGATCACAGGTAGATAGAATAATTATAATATTATCCAATCCTGATTCTACTTGACCTAAAGCTTTAGAGTTAATCGTATATGCCCTTAAGTTTTGTTTTTCTCTTTTATCTAATTCTTGACCTGATTCTAGCTTATCATTTAATTTTTTTCTCTTTTGAGCATAATCATATAATTTTTTTCCTACAGACTCCAATACATCATCATAAGTATCAAAAACTTTTTGAGGATTATTTTCCTTATTTGCATCAGTTATTCCTTGAAAATATTTATATATGTTCTTAACACCCATTCTCGTAGGATCTAAAGTATAAGCTAGTTCTAAAATTTTAAAAATTTCATGATCTGTAGCCAATTTATTTTTTGATAAAAAAGTAGCATAATCACTATGAACTTTAGCAGGGTCTTTTGTAGGGTAATTTTCTAGACGCTGTGTATATATCCTTTTTATTAAAGAAGTCATTTCAGATTTATCAGTTGCTTTCTTAAATAAAGCTTGAACCATCTTATCTCCTAATTTATAGGTATTGATGGATAATTTAGGGCAATTATCCATTAAATAAATCCAGTTAGGAAAAGCATCATCATATTTTTTTGATTGATAATCTCCTTTAAATAAGTTGTATTTTATTGTACATTCTGAGGCCTGAGCATTTATAAAATGTGAACCTAAAAAAAGAAATAGGGTTGTTGATAAAATAATTAGTTTCTTCATTTTAATAGTTTTTATTAATCAATTTTTCGTTTCTTGAACCATACATCGTTTAAAGATAGACTCAATCTAAAATTAAAATAGTTTTCTTCTAACAATCCATTATCTATTGTTCCTTTTTTACCATACTCGAAACCTAAATTTAAATTAGAAAGTCTATTCCCAAGTGGTAATCCTAGTCCAAAAGATATGCCAAAGTCATCGATACCTGTAAAAGTATTAGAATTTGAGGTACCATTTACTAGAAGTCCTAGTTTTTCGTATTTTAAACCTGCTCTGTAAGTAACTCTTTTTAAATAACTAGAAATAGAGTTTATTTTTGGAATATAAAAACCTCCAACAGATATTCTGTTTGATTTACCGTATCTAAAACTTTGTTCTGTATTATCTAGATATCCTGAGGGAACTAGCGCATCTTGTAATTTATAATTAACCGCAGCATACCACTTATTAATTTTTCCTAAGCCAATTCCCAAAACTGTTTCAAGGGGCCTCTCAAGATTGGCTATTAAAGGCCCTGAAAATAATGTATCCTTCGGAACTTCAAATCCTACAGACCCTAAAGAAAGTGAGTACAAGCTTTCGTCTCCTTCCGATTCTAAAGCATTACCTAACTTAAAAGAAGCTCCAATATGTAAATTTAAATCTTTAGCAACTGTAGTTTTGTATTGTGTTCCTAATTTTATAGAACCACCTCTTACATTAGAATTTTCTACATTTTTTGTTGCTAAATCAACATCTTCTCTAACATTTAAGACATAGTTTTGAATATTTCCAAATAAAAAATCCGCTTCAAAACCAACAGAGAAACCTTTAAAAAGTTTTAATCCAAAGCCTCCATAAATTCTATTAACATCTCCAGCTCCTGAGAATTGAGTAATTTCTATGGGATCACCATCTTCATTGGTTAAGGTGTTAATTAGTGAATACCCAACAGAAGATGTTGGTTGCATTCCAAATACAACTGCCATTTTTTTTGTTATCGGAAATGCTAAACTAAAATAACTTAAGTTAGTTGAATTTGTAGATTGTTTTGTCGTAGCATCTTTGATAGTTAAATCGTTATTTAAAATACCAAAAACATAAGTAGCGTATCTTAGTTCAGATAACGAAGCTGGATTTGTGAAATTTAAATATCTGATACTATTATATGCAGCACCAATACCTCCCATACTTATTTGTTCTACAGTTCTTGTCCCAAATTCTTCTCCTACTCCAAAATAAGAATATGGAGAAGAGGTTGATCTTTGTGAGAATGCTTGGACTGTTGTGAAAACAGTTAAAAGTATTATGATTTTTTTAATCATTATTGATTATTAAATGTCAATATTTTATTTAATCCCAGAAGGAGAAAATTTTGATTCGCAAATATGCTATTTTTTAATTGTTTGGACAAGAATTTTGTATCTCCTCCTGTTAAAACAACTGTTAAATCATAAAAATCTTCCCTGTATTGAGCTATTACACCTTCTATTTCGCATGCCACCCCGTTAATAACTCCTGAGTGAATTGAGTCTAAGGTTGAAGAACCCGTTAATTTATTTACTCGTTCTTTAGTTAGTAATGGTAGTTTGGATGTATATTGGTGTAATGCTTTGTATCTCATCTCTATTCCAGGGGAAATTGCACCGCCAAGGTATTCACTATTTGAGTTTAAAAAATCATACGTTATGCATGTTCCAGCATCAATCACTAAAGAATTCTTTAGTGGATATATAGAAACTGCTGCTGCTGCTAACGCTATTCTATCGTTCCCTAGTGATGAAGGTGATGTATATAAATTCTTAAATGGTAATTGAGTACTTGAATTTAAGCTAAGAAAAAATGGAATTTCCTGAAGTTTTTTTATGTATTCTTGATTGATTTCTTTCACTGAAGATAATATACATTGAGTTACCTTATAATTATTTAAAATATTCTCTAACTCATCTGCAAAATAATTTTCATCAAAAGTTAGAGAGATATGAATTGTATCTGACTCAAGTACAGCTGCTTTAACTTTTGTATTACCTATATCTATAACTAAATTCATTATTCATTTAAAAGTGAAACTCAAAAATACAATAGATTTTTGTAATTTTATTTGGTAGTTGTAAAAAACTCGCTTTATATTTGCGACCGCTAAGAGTAAAGGTACCTTAGCTCAGTTGGTAGAGCAAAGGACTGAAAATCCTTGTGTCCCTGGTTCGATTCCTGGAGGTACCACAAAATTATCCCGTAACTCATTTATAAATAATGATTTGCGGGTTTTTTGGTTATATTATTAAATATTAAAAATATGAAATTTATAGATAGTTATTAACGTAAATCTATTATTAATTGTTTGTAATGCATCTCATCATCATAAATATTTTATAAACTGGTATTTTCCTATTAAAAAAAATCATAAATTAGTAATATATATCAAATAATCATGTAATGAAAAAAATATTTATTTTAATTATTTTTTTATTAAATATTCAATCATATGCTCAAAGTAATACTGATTGTTTTAGTATTGAACCTAATCAAATTATAGAAGTTTTAGAAAATGCTCAAGTTGGAGATACCATAGCTACCATACAATATTGTTCCTTAGGTGAATGGAAAAAATTAGAAGCAGAGTTCTTTAGTACACTTGCATTAAAAGAAAATGGTCAATTGTATACCTGGGGTGTTAATAGCGAAGGTGGAAGTTGGCCACCAATAACTGCAGGAGCAGATCCAACACAATTAATAATTTTTGATCCATATTTGGTTAAAGATCCTACAGACAATACTCAAGATTTCATATTAGACGATATTGCTTCTTCAATTTATTTGGCTTTTGGCATAAAATCGGATGATAAATCTTTATGGGGATGGGGAAGAGATCAAGATGGTCAATTAGGAATAGGAGAAAATCCTAATGCCGTTTATCCTGATTTTATGGATTACAGAACTCCTCAATTATTAAATAATTCAAATACTTGGAAAACAGTTTCTGCGGGTAGTTTTCATGGAAATGCTATAGACACAGAAGGAAAATTATGGGGTTGGGGTTACGCAGACAATAATTATGATCAAAATGGCTTTAATACAATAACATATTCACCAACACAAGTTGGGACAGAATCTGACTGGGAAGTTGTATCATGTGGATACCAAAATACTTATTTAATAAAAGAAGATGGTACACTTTGGGTTATGGGACTTAATAGTCAGGGATCATCTGGCTTAGGAGATAATCCCACTGAAAGTGGGATTGTTCAAATAGGAACCGATTCAGACTGGAGTAAAGTAAATTCCTATGGAAGAGGAGCAATTGCAATAAAAAATAATGGACAACTTTATGTGTGGGGTCATAATGATAATGGTAAATTAGGTTTTGATTCTAGCGTTACTCCTTATATTTCTAGCCCAACACAAATCCCAGGAACTGAAAATATTAATTTCCTTTATGCAGATGTTGGAAGAAGACACGGCTTGGCTTCAGACACAGATGGGAACTTTTATGGCTGGGGAGAAAATCTAAGTGGACAACTTGGAAACGGTGAAATTGAAACCTATGAAGAATTTCAATTAATTGACACTGGTGATATAATGGTTAGCCAAGTAAGTGCAGCAGGAAGAACTTCAGGTTTTATTTCAGAGGGTGGCTCTATGAGAATGTTTGGCTCTAATGATACTGGTCAATTGGGGTATGGTGAAGATGCTATAACAAACCCAAATACTCCAGTTGAGGTAAATCTAGGGGAAGAGCTTGAAAATGCAACAATTATTAAATATAACTCTTCAGCAATAGCGCAAGGGGTTTTGACTGATGAAGGGCATTTATGGGTATGGGGTGATAATGAATTTGGAAGACTAGGCTTAGGACATGCAGATAGGATTGAAGAAAACTACTACCCAAATAGAGTTGGAGAAACTACAGATGTATGGACAGATTTCTCTCATTCAGGTTCAAATTTATATGGAGTTAAAAACAATAAACTTTATGCAGCAGGTCAAAATGATAACTATAATATAGGTTTAGGTTTATTAAATACTGAAACTCAACTGTCAATGATTGAGGTACCTGGAGTGGATATAACAGAAATTAATACATGGCAAAGCTCATGGGGTGGTTTTATATCTATAAAAAATAATGGTGAATTATGGGGTTTTGGAGGTAATTGGAAAGGACAATTAGCTATAGATCCAAATGAGCAAATACAAAATACCACAAATACTATTGATGTTAATAATGACGGCTTAGGAGGAATCAATAATGTAGATAATATTAGTGAAGCAAATACATTAAGAGTTCAGGGTGATTATGAAACAGGGCAATTCACAACTAACGGTATAGGAAACAATGCTGTTTTCTCAGTTAAAATAAACGAAAATGGTGAAGCATCAGTAACTATTTCCGATGGTGGTAACTCCTTTACAGGTGACGAAATTATAACAATTTCAAATACAGAACTTGGTGATAATAGGAATAGAAGTCTTTTAACTAACGGAGACTTTGAAGCTGGAAGTGACCCATGGATTATTGGAGTAGATGATAATAC
>TARA_B110000008_G_scaffold35130_1_pt1 | contig 47170 bp, 39 predicted proteins | sample TARA_B110000008 | Tara Oceans TARA_B110000008 (sample SAMEA4396496) | marine metagenome | biome: Westerlies Biome; feature: [DCM] deep chlorophyll maximum layer (ENVO:01000326); material: water (ENVO:00002006), including particulate matter (ENVO:01000060) such as... | depth 40 m
AGCTACCCACTTCAATTTGAGGCACCCCCGCCGCTGCAATAGCGCGTATGAGCTCTACACGTTGTTCAATAGAAAGAATTTTGGGTTGATTCTGCAAACCATCACGAGGCCCAACATCAGTAATCACAATGCGTTCTTTCATTAACTGATAACCTCTTGGCTCTTTAAGTCCGCTAGTTCATCTGCAGTCATGTTTAACAATTCCATCATAATATCATCAGTATGCTCACCTAGTGTAGGCGCGGCTGTGAACACAGTATCAGAACCACGAGATAGCTTAATAGGGTTTCCTGGCCCCTTAGTCGACTTTCCATTTGGGTGGGGAAGATCAACTACCATATTCCGATGTATTACCTGCTCGTCTGAGAGCACCTGACTAAACGTATTTACTGGACCGCAGGGAATCCTCTTTGCCTCTAACTTATCTAACCAGAATTTACAGGTATTTGTAATAAGCGCCTCGTTAATCTTTTTTTCGATTAAATCTTTCTCTTTCCAGCGTCCCGGCTGCGTATCAAATTTATCATCTCTAAATTCAGTACAATCAATGACCTCCTTAAGGTTATGCCAAAAATTATCAGTAATGACCGCAATCACGATAAACCCATCAGAACACAAGAAAGTATTATAAGGCACATGAACAAAATGGCTATTTCCAATGGGATAAGGGTCCTCACCAGACAAAAAATGCATGGTCGCCATATAATTTAGCATCGAGACCTGACAGTCGAGCATAGAAATATCCACATGTTGTCCAATCCCGCTTTGCTCTCGCTCAATGATCGCAGCCAAAATACCCATGACTCCAAACATACCACCACCCAAATCACCTATCGGAATTCCCGCACGAACTGGTTGCTGTCGATCCAGGCCAGTAATCGACATACCGCCTCCCATAGCTTGAGCAACTTGGTCAAAGGCAGGCCTTTTGCTGCCCGGCCCATCGGAACCAAAACCAGAAATACTACAGGTGATAATACGGCTATTGATCTGCTTTAACGTCAAGTAATCAATTTTGAGCCGTTCCGCCACGCCCGCGCCAAAATTACTAATAACGATATCCGATTTTTCAACTAACCGATAAAAGACCCTTAATCCTTTTTTCGACTTCAGGTCGATCGCAACACTCTTTTTATTGCGGTTTAAAGTAATGTAGTAAGCACCCATACCATCTAGAGAATTATTAGGATCATTAGCTAAGAGCTTTCTGGTACCCTCGCCCTGCAAAGGCTCTACTTTAATTGTTTCCGCACCTAGATCAGCCAATATCATGCTCCCGTATGGCCCAGCTAACATGTGGGTAAGATCTAGAACACGAACACCGGCTAACGTTTTATTCATTAAATCCCTCCTGAGGTGACAGTATAATTTAATCAAGAAAGTAAGTAGCACTGAAGAGTCCAGCTCGTAATTCATACTACCAAGCAACACAAATAGTGGGACTTAACAGCAAACCTGAAATCACACTAGATTCTAGTATTACATCCGATTGCCATTCTTTCAGAGATTTTTTTCCCAATTGTTTCAGATATGGACACAAGATTCATACGATTCAAGACTTTTCCAAAAGCGTATAAATTTTCATTTTCTCCATGCATGAATTTCTTTTAAATGATGGCCTACCAGACACTAATATCATACATTAGCTCCCTAAGCTGTTGCAACATTGTCACAAAATAAATTCTTATATATATTTATTAAATTCATGTAAGTGAATTATTTATTAGCGAAAATCATGGCAATACAAGGGCCGGAGTGATATGACCTTCGTGATTCTTTATATACCACAAGGCAATTTCTTCACGGGTCGCGAACCAGACGTCTTCTTGGGACTTAGCAAATATCAAAAACTCACGAATAGCGGGCATTCGATAGGCTCTGCCAGAAACATGCGGATGCAGACCCAAATTCATCATACGGCTGCTCCCAGCTTCAGCAGACTCGCTTAGCAGCTCAGTCAGCTCACATTTAAGAATGTCGACAAACTCATCGTTAGTATGGGCGCGACGTGTCATTAGTGTAAAGTCGTTAATTTCATTGGAATACGGGATAGAAACTAAAGGCCCATTTTCCGTTTCGATCAAATAGGGCTGATCGTCATTCATAATATCGCAGTAAAACAAAAGGCCATTTTTCTTGATGATGTTGCATGTGTTGAGCGTTCCGCGTAATGAAGAAGAGAGCCAGCCCTTCGCAGGCTTGCCCATAAAGTCTTGGTATACATCCAAGGTCGCCTTAATGACTTCACTCTCTTTTTCTGGGTCGTGAGCCAGCGCGCTTAACAGCTCACCTTGTTCATAGTTATGTGCAAGCAATTCCCACCCTTGAGCTTTTACCTCATTAACAACCTCAGGTATTTCCAATGCCATTTTGGCGTTCATCGTACAACTCAAGGGTACATTCATTTTCTTGAAACAGTTGAACAAGCGCCAAATACCGACTCGCTGACCATATTCCCGCCAAGTGAAGTTGGGGAAGTCAGGAACATTGCCGGGCAATACATCAGGAAGAATGGCTGGTCCTCCTGCATAGTAGGGCTTATCTGTCTCTTTGATCAGATCCCAGTATTCAAGGTTAGCCGTAATGATAAGGGCTACTTTTTTACCCTTCGGAAACTGTATTTTCCCACGCGCCGGCATTGCTGAATAGGTATAATTCATCTACGTTATTTCCTCTATATAGGTTTTAAGGCTGGTTCGCAAACAGCCCAAACATTTGTACGCGCTTCATCGCCGAGCTAAAATTACGAATCATCTATCCTCTGAATTAGATACCTTTAGTCGAACTTGCCGCTAAAGCACCGCACAAACTGTTTTTGTTTCAAGGTAGTTTTCCACAGCACTCAGGCCACTCTCACGACCCCATCCCGATTGTTTGTACCCACCTATAGGCAATGACGGATCAAACATAAGATGTGAATTTATCCAAACCGTGCCAACCTGAAGATCAGCGGCTAGGCAATGTGCATGGCTAAGATTTTCAGTCCATACGCTGGCAGCTAAACCGTAGTCTGAATCATTTGCGAGCGCTAAAGCTTCATCCCTGCTATCAAAATTAATACAACTCAACACTGGCCCAAATACCTCATCACGAACGACACTCATCGAATTTTTGCAGTTAGCTAGAATAGTCGGCTCGATAAACGTGCCCGCCGGACCACCTCGCCCGCCACCAGCAATCAGGGTCGCCCCAGCAGCAACTCCACCCTTAATGTAACCATCGACCTTTTCTGCCTGAACAGCGTTGACCAAAGGGCCCATTTGAGTGTCTTGATCAAGCCCGTGTCCCAGTGAAATGCCTTTGGCTATATCCGCAAGACCATCATAGAATTGATCAGCAATGGTGCTATGGACATACAAGCGAGTTCCAGCCACACAGACTTGACCGCTATTGAAAAATATTGCATTTGCTACACCGGGAATCGCCAATTCCAAATCAGCATCATCCATGACTATCATCGGCGATTTACCGCCAAGCTCTAGTGTTACGCGCTTTAAATTACCTTTAGCTGCCGCCAATATCTTACGCCCAGTCTGTGTAGAGCCGGTAAAACTGATTTTATCCACCCCATTGTGTTCTGCCAGTGCCTGACCGACCTCATGCCCATAGCCGGTCACTATATTGAGCACACCGGCTGGCAGGCCCGCTTCGATACAAAGTTCACCCAAGCGTATTGCCGTTAATGACGTATCCTCTGCCGGTTTTAATATTACACTGCAACCTACACAAAGTGCCGGTGCTAACTTCATCGCGTTCAAAATTAAAGGACTATTCCATGGTGTGATAGCAGCTACAACGCCAATGGGTTCTTTCAAGGTGTAAGAATGGATCCGTTTGCCAGCCGGCTGATAGCCTATTGAACTTGGAATGACGCTACTTTCGAGTTTGGTACAAAGTCCTGCAAAATAACGAAACTGTTCAGCCGCACCGGGAATTTCGGCCCACCGGCTGACGCCCAAGGGTTTACCTTGGTCCAAGGTTTCTAATTCCGCGAGTTCATCAATATTGGTATCAATAAGCTCGCCAATTTTCCAAAGAATTTTTGCCCGCTCTGCCGGTAACATGGTGCGCCAGATACCCGATTCAAAGGACGCTCTCGCAGATGACACAGCAGCGTCCACATCAACCACTGAGCCTTTTGGGAAAGATGCTAATACCTGACCCGTGGCAGGATCAGTAGAGTCAATATAGCCACCTTTGGTGGCATCAACCCATTCATTGTCCAGAAGCATCTTTTTGTTAGCCGAACGAAGAAATGCTTTAGCCCCTTTATTAGTTGCTGAAACTGACCTTATTTTGACTTCCATGAGAAACTCTCCTTTAATATCAATAATTGCTTTAATATTAGTAGCCTAAGCAATAGCGCTCGCACGCAAGTCTTTCGTAGTTAACGAGAAGTATCCACCAGCGGTATTTTTTCTTGAACTGTAAAGTCTCGGTATCTTCCGAGTAACAGCAAGGGCAAAGAACCAATCACGAAAGCGATACCGACGTAACCTAGGATTTGGTCGTAGGTTCCTGTGCTTGCATAGACTCGACTCAGCACCCATGGCCCAATACCTGTGCCTAAAGCAAAACAGCTATATAAAACGCCATAAATCACACCATAACTTTTCATACCGAAATAACGAGCAACCAAAAACGCCATTAAATCTTGTTCTGCGCCAGCCGTCAGTCCAATCAACAACACCGATACCGCGGCAGTAGCGAAGCTTAAGTTGCCCTGCATCAAGAAATAACACGATAAGGCCGGAAGAACCAGCATCACTACAGCGATACCCGGAGCCCAATATTTATCAATCAAATAGCCGCCACCCAAACGACCGAACACAACGGAAACACCAATTAAACTTGCCAGCGCTACTGCATCGCCACGATCAAAACCTTTCGAGTCAAATAAATTTTCCAAATTGGGAATAGCCCCACCTACGCCAAAAGAGATGGATATAAAACACAGGCACATCAGCCAAAAACGCCAATCTGTGAACGCCTGTCGCGCGGTGTAACCAGGCACTCCATTTGATGCCACTTGAGATGTATTGACAGGCTTTTGATGCTCTAACAGCGCGGCATCATCGGTGTCTCGAAAAAACAAATACACCACCGGCAAAGAAATCAATAGCGGCAACAAACCGAGGCCAACAAATGCAGCTCGCCAACCAAAAGCGTCAATCAGATAGGCGACATAGAACTTGGCAAAAATACCAAAAAACCCCGTAGCTACTAAGGAACAACCTAGCGCCAACCCACGGCAATCACTAAACCAGTTGTTGATCACCCGGGTCCAGGTAATAGGCAGTGTACCCACGCCCAGAATAGCCACAATCACCCAGGTAATAAGGTATTGTGTAAAAGAGCCTTGATTAAAACTATGTAGCATTAGGGCGAGACCAAACCCTATCACTGAGCCAATGGCACATTTTCTGACACCAACTCGATCGACCACTAAACCCATCAAGGGACTCAACAGCAACACACATAAAGTCAGTACAGGCAAAGCCATAAAAACTTTATCAATGCTCCAGTTAAACTCCTCTGCCAAAGGGGCTGCAAATACGCCTATCGTATAAATCGGAATCGGAGATAAACCCAAACCTATTCCCAGCGCCGAGGCTATAACAATTCGCCACGCATAAGAAAACTCTTGGTATCTAGACTGCATCTCCAACTCACCTTTGTTTAGTTCAGCTTTAATCGCTGTTTCGTATGTTTATTTAAGATCTTGTTTACACGGGATTTAACACAACAAATTTATGTATAATAGTATATCATTAAGGTTAACTCGTTGCAACAAATCAGCCAATTCTACTGGGATGTTATTCGAGCCGAAACCACAACAAATGCGTGAATTAAACACAATGTTAAATCTTTACTAGAACAATTAAGGTAAATTATATTATGGAAAAAACCCAAGTAATCATAGCAGGTGCAGGACCAGTCGGGACCCTTGCGGCCTATTACCTTGCCGTTAAGGGTATTGAGGTAATCTTGTGCGAGACAGGCCCTAACTGCGCTATAGATCTACGAGCATCGACCTTTCATCCACCCACCCTAGAAATGCTCGACCAATTAGGCATGGCAGAGCCTCTAATCAAGCAAGGCCTTAAAGCACCTGAATATCACTTTCGTGAACGTCAGACCGGTAATGTTATTGAATTTGACTTGGGAGAACTCGCAGACCACACACGATTCCCTTACCGTATACAATGCGAACAGCATGTGATGGCGACCATGCTCTCAGACAATCTAGAAAAACACCCAAAAGCCAGCGTCCGATTTGGCCATCGAATCACCAGCTTTGAGCAACTGGATGACGGAGTTGAAGTGGCCGTCGAAACCGATCGTGAGATCAAGAAAATTCGAGCTAAATATTTAATCGCGGCCGATGGCGGTAACTCAATCATTCGAAAATGGCTAAAGGTACAGTTTGAAGGGTTCACCTACCCAGAGAAGTTTTTAACCCTGTCTACTAAGCTCGAGCTAAAAGAGTATATTGATAACCTCGCTTATGTTAACTATGTCTCCGATCCGCAGGAGTGGCTAGTTCTCTTACGAGTGCCCAGTGTGTGGCGAATATTGGTACCCGCCTCGGAAGATCAAAGTGATGAATTTCTATTATCCGATGCATACAAAAACAAAGTCCTGGAGCGACTAACTGGCGAGACCGATATTTCAACTGAACATCGCACTATATACCGAGTCCATCAACGGGTAGCAACTAAATTTAATCACGGCAGAGTGTTCCTAGTAGGCGACTCTGCTCATATGAACAATCCCTTAGGCGGCTTTGGGATGAATAGCGGCATTCATGATGCTTGGAACCTTTGCGGCAAGCTTGAAACCTGCCTAAAAAAAGGCCACAAGGAGAGCCTACTTGACCTGTTCGATCTCCAGCGTCGCACCGTAACCCATAGCTTTATTCAAACGCAAAGTAAGCAAAATAAAGCCTTGCTTGAGCATGGCAAAAACGACGCCCACTCGCAACAGCTTCAGCAGATGCGTGAATATCAAAAAGAACCAGAAAAGCGACGTGAATTCCTTTTGCGCCAATCAATGTTTACCAGCCTACAAGAAGCAGAATCATTACAATAGGAGCCACTTATGAAAGATCAACTTGCATGGAAAAAGACCTTTGGTGTCCTCGGCCCCTCCACTAACACTATTGTTCAGCCTGACTTTGACAGCCTTCGTGTACCTGGGGTAACTAACCATTACAGCAGGATCGTTGTCAAAGATGTAACCGCGATTTCAAACGAAAGTTTTATGGCAGGGACGCTAGAAATTTCCAAAAATACCCAAGACGCTGTGCGTGGCATTATGACGTGCAAACCCGATCATCTAGTATTGGGTATGTCTGCCGTCACGTTCTATGGGGGCGCTGAAGGCGCTGCAAGATGGAAATCTAATCTCGAAGATACAGCGGGGGTTAAATTAACTATGGGGTCGGAATCTATGCTAGCGGCGATCGCGGCTCATGGCAACATCAAACGAGTTGCTTTTTTGTCACCCTATTTCCCAATTGCCAATGAACAAGTTCGCCATTACCTCAGTGACTTTGGGATTGAAACCGTTCGCGAACATTGTCTTTGCTGCCCATCATGGACTTCCATATCCCAAGTCAGTGAAAGGGAGTTAGTCAATACTCTTAAACAGCTGGATGGCGACGATATCGATGCGCTATTGCAGGTGGGTACAAATCTATCAATGGTTCGAGTCGCTGCTGCCGCGGAGCTTTGGCTGAATAAACCCGTTATCGCTATAAATACCGCAACCTACTGGCATGCTTTGCGCAGTAATAATATTACACATAAACTCTATGGCTATGGCCATCTATTTGAAAACTATTAAGTCTTTAGTCGAGGACCCAGTATCCGTAATTTATATGGAATAACGCCAAACGTGGGCAGCCTTAGTCTTGTGACGGTTTATAATTACTCTTTCGTTTTAGAGTTTGTCAGATATAGATAATCAATACGAGATACACTTGATCAAACCATAGGACAATCAATAAATGAAAATTGCCGTTAGCGCAGCCTCAGGACGTTTAGGGCATGCCATCATTTCTGAGCTACTCACCATAACAAACAACTCAAACATTATCGCAATTGTGCGTGATCCAGTGAAGTTTAAGATTGAAAAGATCGAAACACGCATAGCTGATTATCAATCGCTGGAGGAGATGGATGCCGCGTTACAAGGCGTAGATACACTCCTTATGATTTCGGCGCCGGTCGCAGGTTCTGGCGATCGCCTGCAGCTTCACAGCAATGTAATTAAGGCCGCTGTTTCTGCAGGCGTTGGGAAATTGATCTATACCAGTATTATCAGTAATGGTGGCGAAGCCAACACTCTATTTTCTGATTTCGCCAGTATCAATCAACGCACCGAAGAGCATGTTAAATGCAGTGGGATGGAATGGATTATCGCCCGCAATGGTTTGTACCTTGATTTGGATGTTGCGCAGATCCGTGCTGCAGCAAACGCCGATGGTTTGTCTCAAAACAATGGTAATGAAGGGCGCTGCGGTTATATCTCTATTTCTGAGCTTGCATATGCCTACGCTCAGCTAGCAACCAACGAAACCTGCAACGGCAAAACTCTCAACCTGACCGGCCCCTGTTACACCCAAAGTGAGCTCGTCGACAGCGCCAACAAAGTTTATGACATAGAAGTCATCTACCAGCCCATAAGCTTTGAAGATAACATCAAACGCTTGCGAGATATTCCGCTTTTCGCTACGCGTGGTCACAACGTTATTAATATGCTCGGCGGCTGCTTTCAGTGCATCGAGCAGAACGTGTTTGATGTGCCGTCTGACTATCTCGCCGCCTGTGGTCGTGAGCCCTTACCTTTGTACGAACAAATGAAGACATTCCTTTGAACAATAAACTCGTCGTAAAAAGTTAGTAATGCCACAATTCTGCCCTAGGCGCCAACTGATCAAATCAATAATTCAGCTAAACTTTAGCAATAGGTTTTGTCGTCCCCACTTCGAGCACTGAGACTAGCAGGTGAAATATACAATCAACGTCATTAGAGGCTAATTAATACGCTAGTCCGTCGAAATATACTCAAGATAATCGATCACTTGATTCAATTTAACAGGATCAGAAAGGTCCGTTTGTTGATTCATCAAATTATCCGGAATAAATTCTTGACCATTCGACAGGAATTCAGAAATACTCTCTCTTGTCCAAAAGGTGCCATCTATACCTGCTTTAGACATGGCGCGCGAATAACGACCGTAGTCCGCAGCAGTTCCAGCCTGACGGTTGAACACATAACCTAAATTTGGTCCCAACAAATGCTCTGGAGCAGAGCCCATATTGTGACATTGAGCGCACCAAGAAACTACATCCTTTGCGGCTTCGACCCTTTCCTTGTCGGGAAAAATATCTTGAGGAGCACGAGCGGCACTCAGCGTTTGCTCAGGTTCAACCAGAACTATTGCCGCCGCTGCCTTTTGATGCCATGGCGGCATGATTTTAAAGGCAAAATAGGGTAAGTACAGAAAATATAGAATGAAAAATAAGTACACAGGCCAATAAACTAATCTTCTATTATTCACCCAAGAGTAAATCGCAAGCGCCACAAAGTAGTAAACTGGCGTTAACACATAGGTACCAAATGCAGCGATAGGATGCACCGAGGGCGGCTTGGGTAAATTTACCAATAAATGTAAAATAATTAGCAAGGCAACAGCAATCCCCGGCTTTACATATTTTGTCAAACAGGTAAATAAATAAACAAAAACCATCCCAGAAAACAGGGCAATACTTATACTGGAGAAGGATGAATGCAAATAACCGGATGTTTCCCACGACCAATCAAGGAAATGAGGTAAAGCAAAAACACCAAATACAGCTGTAGATTCATCTTTTGCCCATGCTTGCCCTAAACCAGTCAATATCGACAGAAAAACAAAAACACTAAACAAAGAAACAGCGGTCGATGCGCCCGATGAGAATGCTCTTTTAAATTTTTCCGCCACTGTAGACCCAGGGCTAAGTAACCATATAGCCAAGAAAAATATGGCGAAAACAAAAAGTGTTGCACCCATATTTAAATGCGCATGATGTATCGCTTCACGTTCCAGGCTACCACGAATAAGTCGTGGTGACACAACTGCCCACCACTGATGCCAGCCAAACAATATATAGAACATCGCTGAGAAAAACAGACCTGCCTGTCCCATAAATATACCGGTTTTATGTTTAATACTCATGTTGATTCCCTATTAAAAATCGTTAACGGCGCTCATAGATTAGAACGCTAGATCTCTGCAAAAACGCCTCAAAGTTATTTAGCTGCATCATACTAGTTTCGCTACTCTCTGTAGCGAGATGCGCATCCATAAAAAGCAAAGATTGCTCTACTATATCCCTCAAAGATTGCACTTGCGGAGCCTCTTCTCGGTTAAGCCTTCCTATCAAATTACCTAAATAATGATCCATTCCATCTAAAACCAATAGATAATTATCACCAGGTTGAGCACTATTATAGGATACAAAGTGCTCTCGATAATCCGTCCAAATATATTCGAATACATCGCGAGTGCCAGTCACAACCAACTGAGGAATCACAAGTGATTGCCATGTTTTCTCACTAAGATATTGGGGCACCATTCCGGGTGGGGATATTGCCACGACTGCTACAATTCGATCATCTTTCAGCGTTTCAGGTATAGGATAAATAGAATTCCCCTGAGTTTCCAGTGAGGCACCTGCGATCACCTGCGAAGAAAGAGCACCAAACGAATGTCCTGCAGCGACGGCCCTATCGACTTTTATCCGTCCTTCAAACATTTCCAAGCTATCAGATATCCTATCAACTTGATTTAAGATCTCTTGCATATCTAATACACGAGCGGCTGACATCCAGTCACTTCCTACTTTTTTTCTGAGCCTATCTACTACATCTGTCTCGCCCGAATCTAAATGCATTGGAGCGATTACGACATAACCATGTTCCACCCATTTATTGGTCAATGCATAATAATCCGTGTTAGTTAGATAACTACCATGTGAAAATACAATAAGAGGGTGAAGCTTTGAAGTGCCTTTGGGATACGAAACTTGGATATTTATTATCCCTGAATGGACGGTCTCAATAAAGATATCCTCAAACCCAACTTCAAAAATAGTTTCATTCAATCCAGTATCAACACGCTTAAAGGAGGATGGATTTAAAGCGACAACAAAAGCTATCAGTATCATCAAAAAACTAATCACGACCAAAAACATATTTATCCGTTTTTTCACCATTAATCAATGCCTGGTAAATGATTCATATTGCACTGCATAGTCTAAACGCCGTGCACTTCAACGCGCCAAAAACCGGCTCGCAAGACTAACCATAATAACATAAAGATATAGTGATGTATCTTTATATTTTGCAGCTGATTTATATTATTTTTCGACTAAATTGAAATATCTATCGCTTGCTATACACATAAGCTATAGATTCTGCCTCTCATAGGCTTTTTGAGACTGTCCATAAAAAATGACATTGGTACTAGTATGTTATTGATCTCCAACTCCTAAAACGCGAAAAACACTAATTCACCCAAAACTTAATATCTTCGAAGTCAACGGCACGCCCAAAACAACCTGGTCCCAACGGATGTATTTATAACTGCACGCTTAAGTTCAGTGTTAGCAATAACATTATGATTAAAACTTAGATTTTTTACTTGATGCTATGCGCGTGTAGGAATAGCTTTGAATAGAGAACGATTTGTCGCGAACTATATGCCCAGCATGCGCGAATACGTTAAGTCGAATAATATATCTGACGGAATTGGCCAATTTGAGGAGAACGCTTTAAACCATACAGGTATATATTAGGCTGGATCGATCTTAAGTCCTCCAGCTGTGGTTTAGTTCGCAGTCTAACTACACCCTTACACTTATGATTTAACCAATTTAAAGCAACCCCTGACAGAGCAAGCAAGACAACATACTTAGCGCTTAATAGATTACTTTTATTTCTGTGTCTATTCTTGACGCGTCAAATCCATCCGGTACTGGTACTCAAAATGATCCGGGTGATAGAGTACATTCAGATAATCTACGAGTTTTTCATTAAAATCAAAAGCGCGACGAGTCACAGTCAATACAGGAGAACCTGGCTCCACGGCCAATGAACGTGCAACTTCAGGAGTAGCGGTTGTCGCCGACATCGTCTGGTTTATATAGGAAACCTCCAACCCAAGATCAAGGAAGACTTCAAGGCGCGGCTTGCTTTCAAAGGCCGTAGCCTCAATTTTGCTAGTAATGCCCTTGGTCCAGCTTGAGTAGTATCCAAAAGCATTTCCATTACTACTTCGCACCCGTATCAATCGCAGAATGGTCTGCCCTGCCGACAATTCGAACTCTGCCCGCATCTCCGCGGACGGTTGTTGTTGATCCAAAATCAATACCTTAGCGTCAGTCTGCCGAAGCTCCTCGCTATCAATCCCTTGTATAACACTCAGCAATGGTGGCTTTATGGGTTGAAGTTTATATTCGTATATTACATGAGTACCCTTGCCGCGCTGCCGTTTCACTAAACTTTCGCTCGCCAGTTCATCAATAGCGCGCTTTGCAGTGATCCGGGAAACATCAAAAGCTTCCGCCAACTGGAGTTCGGTTGGAACCCGGCTACCAAATACCATGGTACCGTCGATGATACTGCGCTTCACTATGGTATAAAGCTGATGGTACAAAGGGGTAGGCGCATCAGGTTCAAGATGTTGTCGCCCATTAAAAAGTTGCTTGATCTCATACACTGTAAAATCCACCGTCTACGTTCGCTTAAAAACTTATTAAAATAAAATCAATCGGTTCTCTATCATCATCTGAGGCCGAAGTACGATACAACATATGCCGTCGTCACAATCTAGGATACCATGATATTATCACAAAGATTACATAGACAACGGCTTATCAGGTTATTGTCAGGAAGCAGACCATAAATGGGCCTCCCTATAGCTTAAAGCTAAGCGGTGCATCAAAGTCGTGCCAACGCGGTTTGAGTAACTCGGGGTGATCGCGACGCGCGCGGTCCAGAAATTCACTGGGTAACTCTTCAACAGAAGCGATTTTCTTACCATCGAACATTCCGTAAAGATGGCCCGGTCGACCGCCCATTTTCAGAAATCGTGGGTATTCGTAGAGATAACCGCCAACAAAATGTTGCGGCAGTGAATTCATGTTTGGATTGGTGAACTCATCAAAATTGCACCAAGCGCAAGAGTTCTCCATGTGGGTAACGGGTTTATCAGCTGGAGCGCCGCGCACGCTATCGAGTTTGAGTAGTTCATCCTCAATACGAAACATGGCATAGCGCTCCTGATAGGTGCCATCGCCGTTAACATTACGAAAACCCCGAGGATTATGCACAGTACCCGGATCCGTCGTAATAATCGACGGCCCCACAGTCACCGTCTTACCGGTGATGGGGTTCAATATCGTGTCGGTGAATTCACCGGTCTTCAGGTCTCGTGCGTAAGACAAATTGTGCGCGTGCAGGCGAAAGTTGTTATTACCCAAATGACGCAGAATGCTGTACTCAATACCCTCATAGCGCATGATCGGAATAGGCGCCTTCACCTCCGGCACCATAAACACCATCCAGCTGTACCAGGTGAGCGTCGAACTCTCTTCGGCCAAAGTACGCTCCATGCGCAGGTGCGCATGGAGCTTTGCTACCGGGTCGTCAAAGTGCAGAAACTCGGAGCGTACCTGAGCTACATTGTGCTCGCCAGACGCTGCGGTTATTTTTGACGTTGGCATCGCAGCGGCAGCCGGGCTTGGCAACAGCGAGGCGCCGATGCCGGCCAGGCCGGCCAGGAGTAATTCGCGCCGGGTAGCCAGAGGTACTCCCTGAGCCTCCAGTTTTTCTGTAGAGTTAGTCATTAATTATCTCCATGGGTCGAGGGGTTAGTTCGTCCCTGTAAGTCTTTGACTGGCACGGGCTTCTGCGTTCGCGCGTAGTCTTCAAGACTCGACAGGCTGGGCTCTTTCCACTTGGTCGGAGCATCAAAGTACATCGGGTGATGCTTCATTGCGTAAGCGCGTACCTGCGGCGAGAGCATATCGAGATTGTTGTAGCCACCCATAGTACCCATGTACATTGTGTTACCCGCGGTCTGCCCCATGAGCATCCAAGGCATCCAGGGGTTAACCCGTGACCAAGCCCCGGTGAACTCGATGGATTTTAGGCTCGGGTTCTCCAGTTGATCGCGGGGAATCACATAGCGGAACATTTCAGAAACGCGCACAAAGTCTCCCGCAGATTCTCGTGGCCATTCATCGGGCTGCAGTGCTGACGGGTAGTAAAGGTGAATATCGGTAGCCAGTGCCACCGTATCGTCAGAGATGATTTTAAACGGCAGGATCATAGGACGGCGCTCTTTTTTTTGCTTGCGCAGGCCACCATAACTGGGGCCTTTAGGATAGTACTTTTCGATAACGATGTTAAAGGGGTCATTGGTCACAGGTACTACGTTTACGACCTCATTCGTGTAGGGATTTAGCCAAGATTCCAAGACTTCACCCGTCTGTAGATCTTTGTAATAAACCAATTCACGAAGCAGCTTCTGGTAGCTGCCATCGCCGTTATCAATTAACCGAGTTGCCGAGAACCCTTCAAAGCCCATAAGTGGTTTTAGCGGCTCATTGTCGCGCATGCCCATTACAGTTCCGCCATACCAACCGTACTTAACCTTACCAAAAGTCCATGGTACCTACCAGACGAGCATAGGCATCCCGGTTCCAATCGGGATCATCGAAACGCATGGGCATTTTAGCGGCTTGGGTTGCGGATGGCAGCACCGTTGCAGCTACACCGATAGCGGCAGCTAAAACAACCGCGCCCGCCCATAGAATAACGTTAAGGGAACCCTTGCTAGAATCTTTGTCAGAATAGTTCATATACTTATCTCCTCCCGGAGTTTTTTGGTCTCTTATAACTGATCAAAAGCGCACTTTGCAGTCAACACCCATGGCCTAAAAAACATAAGGTTTGGCAGCAATCGTAGTTCACGAAACTTGCTACAAATTCTAGTCACCATCCTCGTCAGAGCTACGAATACCGTCCAGTATAAAATTCGGTAACGCCGAGGTGTTCCAATCCGCATCATAATAACCAAGTCGCAGTATCACCAAGTCTTGCTCGGGCAACACATACATCGTTCGGTCACCACCTCCCTCGAGGTAGAAGAACCCGTTAGAACGAATACCTTCACCGTGCCGTGCGGTCAGCGTCATACTTTCTGAGTAGATGCGCGACTCGCCGGGCTCGGGATTACCGGCCCATATTTGGTAGGCGTACAGCGAATAATAGTCCGACGGAGTGGTCATCTCCTCGACCCATCCGCTGGGCCAGACCTGCGCGCGACCAACACGCCCATCATTTAGTAGTGCAGCACCATAGCGAAGCCAGTCTCGCGGCGTTGCCCGAAAACAGCAGTAGACCGCTGGCATTCCGTCATTGGTATCCATATAAAAGAAGGCCGGCCCCGCCCCGATAGGCCCCCACAACCGCGAATTGAAGTACGACTCATAGCTCTCGCCGGTCGCCGTTTCCAGTACCGCAGCAACTATCTCCGCATTGGCGTTGGAGAGCGCAAAATAATCACCGGGCGTGTTTTCAAGTTCGAAAGCTAACGCTGCCGTTCTGAAATCACCTCCCAAGGCTAGGCGGGTACTCTTGTTATCCGGATTCGGGTCCTTAGCCAGCGGGGGGTTTTCTAGCCCGCTCAAGTTATAAAGAAACTGCTTAATAGTAATGGCACCGCGCGGATCATCGCTCCATTCTGGTAGATATCGCCCCACGGGGTCATCAAGACTGTCGATAGCCCCCTCCTCCATCGCAATTGCGACTAGCGGTGGTATCAGCGAGCGTGTCATGGCACGCCCTGTGAACAGTGAGTCGGACTCGATGCCCTGCCAGTAGCGCTCCAGTTGGACCACACCGCGATGCAGAACAATCAACGCTGCGCTGTTATGAGCCTCGGCCCAAGCGGATGCTGCTTCCAGTGCGGCAACCTCAATGCTGCTCTCGCCGTCAACTGTGGCAGGAAAGAACGGCTGCTGATCACCCAAGACTTCGTACACCGGCTGGTAGTAGCTCGCTGGCCACTCGCCGGCATCTTCCGGCAAGGTGTGCCAGCGATACCAAAACCGCCAGTCAATAATAAAGGCTGCTGCCATGAGAACCATGGCAGCAGCAACTACGGTGACGATAAACTTTTTGCTGTGGTTCATGGTCCTCCTTAGTCTTGCGAAATTTCATCGTGTTTTTTCGCCGGCAACTACCTTAACACTGACTGTATTTAAAAGTGTCGTTCCCAAGAGCAAACAAAAGGGTAGCGGTTTTAGCCGCTACCCTTCAGATAGATCCGATCCGTTCTGCCACTCCAAGCTAGAAGCTAGCAGCAAACGTCAGGCCGAAGGTGCGCGGCTCCGGCAGCGACAGATGATAACCCAGTGTGCCCGTCGCATAATTGCCCGTGGTCCGCTGCGACGCCAGTACGGAGTCGTCATCAAGCACGTTCTCAACCCAGGCCGTCACACTATAGCGATCATTCATCCAGCCGCCGCGTAGATTGTGCATCAACGCTGTCTCTGTTTCAGCCAAATTAACTGTCCAGGTGTAGCTTTCCGACTGATACCAGGCGTCCCAGCGAGCAAACCACTGACCGTCCCCGCCGAATGCGTTTGCGGGCATATTGAAGTCTACTGAAAAATTCGCAGTATGCTCCGGTGTTTGGGCCGTTTCATAGCCTCTCGCATCGCTGCTTCCGTACACCCGGAGGTTCAGGGCGTCCTCATAGACCAGAATGTCGGTTTTCATGTAATTGTAGCCTGCGCTTGCAGTCCAGTTTTCGTTCAACGCATAGGCTCCCGCCAGCTCAATACCCCAGATGTCGGTACTGCCATTAGCCTCGAAATCAACCTGTGCACCGAGGCGATCTGACCCAGGAACATATCTGCCATCACCGTTGCTGTCCGTGTTTAACTTAAAACCGCGGAAGCGCTGGTTAGTCTGTTCCATCTTATAGACAGACCCGTTAATGAAACCTCTGCCGTCGGCGAGGTTGTGCTTAAGACCAAACTCGTATGAAACGAGTTTTGCCTGCTTAATGGTGCGCCCGATACCGGTTTCAGCGGCAAACGCCGGAGCGGCGACAGTCTGCTCTAATTGAATAACCTCTTTGTTAAACCCACCTGGGTTGTTGCCCTCAGAATAGCTGGCATATAGCATGGTATCGTCAGACAATTTGTAGTCCAGGATTACCCGCGGCAGTGTTGCCGTAAACGTGTCCGAGATCGCGACCGTGTCGCCGCCAAAGGGGTTTGCCGTTGAGATGGCAAGCGCATCTGTACTGGAGTCATCCGGCATGGCCTCCTCAGTCAACTCTCCTGCGACCGTAATATCCTCCTCTTCTCGGCGTAGCTCTACGCTGAGAGTAAGCTGCTCGTTGATATCATAGGCTAAGCTACCGAATAGCGCTTTGTTTTTGATCGACTCACTGGCCACTGGGTTGGGACCAAACAGCGTGGAGCCTCTTTGACCAGCGCTGTAATGAGCCCACAATCCGTCAGGGCCCGGATTCGGAAAGCCGACCTCACCATCCTTGAAGTATACCAAGTCAAGGTAGTAGGCGCCCATCATCCAGCGAAATTGTTCATCCTGAGGCGAGGAAAAACGAAACTCTTGGGAAGTCGACTCGTCCTCCCAACGCGCGAAGTAATCGAGCTGGTTGTAGATCTGCGCCTTATAGTCCTGCGATTTCTCGTCGTATTTACCAGTCACTGAGGTCAGTGTGTAGCCAGAGCCACCAATGTCCCAGTCTGCATTCAGAGACATGAACGTGGCATCCATCTTGTAGCCGAGCTCGCTCGCCCACGTTGTGTCCGTAGGGTTATTGGTAGGGATCGATACACCCTTGCTGATCAGGCCGGAGTTCAAGGTTCCGCAGTAATAACTGGCGCTCCCAGCAACACCGCCGGTGGTAAATGGCCCGCAATTGTTGTTTTCTCCCATGATTAAAAATTGCGTAGCCGCCCCATCGTCGTCCTGATTGTTTAGATAACGGAACTTAACGCCGATATTCTCCGTCGGGGTCCAGTTCACGGTTACATTGAAGGCATCCGTCTGCCGGGCGCCGATGTCGCCATACTCCTCACCGTCTAAGGCACCGCCCTCAGGCGGGGAGTTATCCCAAGCACCATCGTAGGTGTAGTAGCGGCCGGAGAAACGAATAGCCAGCTTGTCCTCGATGATAGGACCTTCGGCGGAGAGCCAGAGATCCTGACGGCCGTTATCACCGATGATCGCCTGAATATCGCCGCCCCACTTCTCGCTAGTGCTCGGCGTCTTGCTGATGTAGTTGACCGCACCGGAATAGGTGGCCCGACCAAAGAAGGCACTCTGCGGACCTTTCACCATCTCGACGCGCTCGATGTCGTTCATCCCCACCCACTGGCTACTACCCGATAGATAAACACCATCCAAAAACGCAGAAGATGTCTGCTTCTGTCGCTCATTCGCGCTAGAGGCGACTCCGCGGAATGCTACCGCCGAGTTCCGTCGACTCCCGTAATGGTTGGAAATTACCACCCCAGGAGTGAACTTGACGAGATCTTCGACATTGAGAATCTGCTGTTTACTGATCGTATCGGCAGTGAAAGCCTGCACGCTCAATGGAATTTCCTGAATCGACTCGCCGACTTTACGGGCCGTAACTATGATCTCTTCAAGACTGTATGTGTTATTAGCCTCCTGACCGTCTTGGCTGAATGCCGCGTTGGGCAGAATGACTCCCATTGCGACCAGTAAAGATGCCGTGGATTTAGAATATTTATACATTTTATGAAACTCCCAAAAGTAATGGACTGAACATACATTGCATTTATTTTAGTTGCCTGTAGATACTAAGCCTCTTTACAGTACTATACGCTTATCAATATAACAATAAAATATTAAGCTAACTCTATAGTAATTAATGCACCAGCTATGCACAGAAGGTATATTGGCAAATAGAAACCTCTGACAGGAAGGCAATACACGGCTTTCGAACGTTCCCTATCTTATTCCATCCTTGCAGTGAATTCCGCTTCGAACTCCACGGTGGGACCACCGATCACATAGTTCACAGCACCACTGAACGCGTTACGTCCTTATAGAGCACCCTGTGGGCCTTTGGTAATCTCGATACGCTCAAAATCGAATGTTAGTAAAAAAACCTTTCAAAGCTCTGGCGCGCGAACTAAACACCCACATGCGCTGACAACTCTTCCGGCAAGGGCTTTTCAAACACACTCATATCCACCGCCAATAGGTCTGAATGCTCGGGCATCGCACGGCGCACAAAATCATCAGGTAATTCAGCCACTGACCCAAGCTTACGCCCACTCCAGGTCGCAAACATATGTCCCTGCTGTTCACCCATTTTAAGCCATGCCGGAAACGGAAATATATAGCCGCCAGAGGTGCCGGTGGGCAACGATGGCAAAGTGGTGTCTTCAAATAAGCTTCGATTGCACCAATTTGTCGAAGTCTCTACGAAAGTAGCGGGCCATGAGGCGGGAGCCACACGAACCTGCTCGATCTTGATTAGATCATCCTCAACCAAAAACTGTTCTGTGCGAATACGAGGGGACGCTCCAGGGTCATCCAGCGGAACTACACCTTTTGGTGTATAAAGGTAACCTGGGTCCTGAGTGAGCGCCAAAGGGGGCACTTTAACCTTTGCACCCGTGATGGGATTCAATGCGCTGTCAGTCCAGAGACCGGTGCGGAGGTCCCGAGGGAAAGACAGGTTGTGGCCATGAATCCGGTATATACTCTTAGCTAAGCGTCTATGGTGTGAAAACTCAATCCCCTCCCATCGCACCACTGGCCTTGGCGCGAATCCCTCCACTATTGTAAACATGGTAAAATGATACCAAAACAGGACGTCTGCATCGTCGTGAGTATTGCGCAATATACGAAAACTCTGAATCTGATGTTCCTCTGGATCGTCGTAAGAAAACAGGCGCGACTCCATTCGAGGTCCGTGAGTAACGTTACGAGTATCAGCGACAGCTGGCGTACCTTCAGCCCCACCAGCGTGAGCTGTCAGACTACCTAGTGCCGGTAGCGCGAGTGCGCCACCCAGAAACCGACGACGAGAAAAATCTCGTTTTTCTAGCACAGGTCTATTAATACTTGAAAAAAAATCCATAACTATAGTTTCCTTCTTATTTAAAGATTTGTAGAACCGGCGAAGCTTCGCAGCTCAAGGTTAACAGGCGCCGATTACTCGGAAAAACCCAAGTGCCCGGCACTGGCATAAACCGACAGGCTGAGGCGGATCATGCAACACTGCCAGACGGGAAAAAATCAGGATCTTCACGGCGTAGTCTCTCCCGCAACTGGACTGGATAGTCAGCGAGGCCATCTAGTTTAACACCGGACACCTGCCACCAAAGTGTTCCAGCGGGTTGCTCCCCCGACACCATATTCATCCACTCACGCCAGCTTTCTACTGCTGAGAAATTCAGGCGCGCAGGAATTCTTTTAAGATTGGGATCCGCTAACTGCTGCCAGTCACCTGAGTACGTCATGAGATCTGCTTTTGGAAACAGCGACATTGAGGATGCCGGCGATAGGATCTTTCGCTGCATGTGCACAACACTTCCAAGCTTAAACCACGGGCGCTTGCCGCTTGGCACGCCCTCAGTAGCCGCAGTGAGAGACAAAATTTGATCACCCAATATACGTACCTCACCGGGACCGTAGCGAGTAACAGGAACGTCGCAGGTTTCGCCGGTATAGGGATTAGTCCACTTTTCTAGGGGCTGCTCCGTCTCCCAATCTAGAAACATACCGAAGTAACGTGTCTGCGCACGGTATTCGAGGGTAGAATGGCGAGAATAAATTGAACTACCCGCGCCCACCGTCTTGAATAGTGGCACCGCCGGCTGGCCGGCAACGAGACCATAAACACTGCCGCGCACAATGTCATAAACAGGCTCATCGTCTAGGCTGCCGGCCAGTTTGACAAAAGCCTGCAGATTGGCGGCAGGATCATTCAAATCTAGCTCGTAGGCTGTTACAAGTGAAGGTGAAGCTGGTGGTGACGCGACCACGAAATTTGACGCTGCCATGCCAATCGTGCCCGCAATGAAGTCACGTCGCCGAACCGACGGAAACTTCGTCTCTTCGTGAAAAGTAGTTTTTCCAACTGACATAGTTTTACTCGATCAAATAAGGTCAACAAATTATTTTTTCGACATTAGCATAGCCATAGATCTATTGCCATAACATTATACCTTAAACTGTAACGCAAGCCTAGAGACTGGCTCAACCTCCTGATAACCTTTAAATTTAACCTTCCGGCTGAGAGATCAATTGCACCCCTGTTTTGTTGCTCAGTTCGCGCAATATTCGGTTAGGAAGCAAACTGTTATCCCAGGCCTGAGCCTTTGGCGGAGCAGCGCCCACTCGCAGCACAATCAGATCATGCCGGGGTATAATGTAGACCACCTGATTGGCATTTCCATCGAAGAGGTATAGATCTCTATCTAGGTAGGGCTCGGCGTGCTTCGTCTTGCCATACTCAAAGTCGGGGTTACCGGCGCCCCGCTCCTCGATATAGGAACCTGCCAAATAGGCACCCATACCAGAGTGGGGGTTGGTCGCGGTGGGAGTGATTACCTGTTGCACGTAACCTTCTGGCAAAAGGCGTTCTCCTTGCCAGATCCCATCCTGTAACTGCAGCAGCGCGAGTCGCAAATAAGTCTCCGCTGGCAATCGGGTACAACAACCTGAGTGCGCAGTACCACCGATTCGATTTACCCATATATCGCCTCCCGCAGCACCGAGTGGTCGGAGCACCGCCTCACTCAACCATTCCTCATAACGCCGGCCCGTTGCACGCTCAATGATGGGCGCAATGAGCTCGGCATTGGCGTTTGAATAGTCATAGCGAGCTCCTGGTTTGGTCACCAACGGATACTCCTCGAGGATTACTTCAATGTGGTAGGGATGAAGGTAAGCACGATGCATAACATCCTCTGGCTGGGCGGACATACTCTGAGGTGCTAGACCCGAACGCATCTGCAAAAGGTACCTCAGGGTGATTTCCGCCTTATCGGTACCCTGCCATTCTTTGAGGTATCGTGAAGCAGGTTGATCGAGATCCTCGATAAAACCTTCCTGGATAGCTCTGCCCACTGCGATCACGGATAACGGTTTGGAGAGGGAGCGGGAAATTACCAGCGCTGTCGCGTCGGCCTCCTTAAAGTACTCCTCGAAAACCACACGACCCTCGTGCCACACCATAAGGGCCTGAGAATTACTGGAAGCACCTAGATCACTAAGCCAGCTGCGAGCCTCTTCATCCAGCCACGTCGCCTTTGCCCGAGGTAGCTTTAGTATCTCATCGGCGCCTGGCATTACAGCAAGCGGATCGTAGCCGGACAAGCCTAAACCATCACGCGCCTGACGTAATAATTGTTCGAAGCGGCGACTATATAGGTCTTCGGAAGCCTCTGAGGCATAAGCCTGACGACTATTCAGGGCCTTGGCGTCGATCAAGCCGCGGAGGAGTGTATTGACGATAATAGAATCGTCATATGTCATATCTACCTCACCAAAACGGGCCACTACCAACCCCGCCGAGGGCACCACATAAACACGCTGGCCGCCGAAACCGTCGAAGAACACCACATCGGACGCCAGATACGGCTCAGCATGAGGGACAGTAAATGCTGTGGTCGGCCCATAGTGACGTTCGGGCTGCCAATTGCGACCGAGCCATACATTTAGGCCATAGCTCGCATTGAGATCGCCAGGAGCCCTAAACACCCTCAGACTCTCCTGAGAAAGTACCTGATGCCCCTTTCCGGCAAGCATAACCCCAATACGCAGCCAGTCAGCAAGACCCGCATGCAGGCCCGCAAAGTAGCGTGGGCTGCCGCCTTCGTCTTCCAACCAGAGATTGGCCTCATTATTACCCAAGGGGCGCCACAAACGTTCAGAAAGATACTCTGCGTAGGTTCGTCCGGAACGTTGGAGACCCTGCTCCAATACCATGCCTGCAAGTTGTGCGTTAACATTGTTGTAGTTGAAGCGAGTCCCTGGCGGGTCCGCCAGTGGATACTGCAGCGCCGTCTTACTAATAGCGGAGGACAACCCGAGCGCTGCGGCCCTAGGGTCGCCAGAGCTAAAGGTATAGTGAGCAAGCCCGCTGGTTTGCTGCAGAAGTTGCCTCAATGTGATCTCACCGCGTGGATCGCCTTTCCAAGGACTTAGGTAGCTACCGATAGGGTCATCCAAGCTACCAACGATGCCGTCTTCAATCGCCGCCAGCACAGTCAGTGCAAGAACGCTCTTGTGCATCGAAAAGCCTGAGAAATGTGTGTTATCCGTTATGTTTTCTGCAAAATGGCGAGCGATCAGCTGGCCATTTTGCCAAACCAAAAGACCCTTACCACCGTGGGCATCAGAGTAATTTTGTACTGCGGTCAGAGACGTGGCTGAAGGAAATGATTTCGGACTAACATCCGCCAATACCGCATCACTTCCACCCACGGCGGCTTGCGGCTGACGCCAAGCCAAATCTGTCATAGCGGGCATGGCCGTGACCGCCTTCAAGTTGCGCGCCATTACCGGGTCTGTGGCCGGAGTCAACACGACATACGGGTCGGCATACGAATGCACGGTAAGCAGCCCAAGTAACATTCCGGTAAAAATCCGAGCGAGATTAGTCATTAAGAGCACCGTTTTCATCATTGGAAAAACTCCGGTTTGCGATGGACTCAGTGTGAACGTACACAACTGAAGGAAGATAGGCTTTAATCATCTTGGGGGTTAGTAAGTCTAGCGTTCTACTTCGCACCAGGCAGGTGCCACATAGGTGAGTTCCATCCCATTTCCTGAACTGTTTTTGGCGCATCATTGCTGCAAGCCTCTGGCCGCTCATTAGTCCAGACCTAGGGAGCCGGGATTTATTTTGCAAGTTGGGTCCAATATATTTTTAAGAGATCTGACAAGCTCCCACGCTGCGGGCCTAAGGCCCTCACGATAACGATAAGATTTTCCGATCTGCGTGTGAACGGCGCCAAGCTCAGTCAATAATTCGATCAACTCTCCACGCAACTCTGCTACCATTGCCCGTGCTTCGGGATTAGCTGGAAAGCCCTTAAGTTTAGCTAGGTGGGCCGCCTCGACACTAGCGACGTGAATAAGATCAACTTCATCCGGCCAAAAGAATACAGGTTCCAGGATAAAGCCGTTAGCTGCAACTGTAGTAAACAAGTAGCCGATTCTGATACCCAACTTTTCGCTGCGCTCACGGTGCCTGTCAAATAAATCCTCAACAGCGAGGTACGCTTTCTGAATCCGAGAGTGAGGGAATATCCCGTGTATCGGCAAAAAGCGTTCGCCCTCGGGGCCAAGCATACTATTCAACGGACCAAAAGGATTGGCGCGAGTGACCATGGGAATACTGTTTGAAATCTCCATGCCTCCATGCTCACTACAGAATTTGCGAATATCCGTGGCACGATCAGCGGCGGCTGCTTCATTTCGATCTTCCACAATAAATTGCACAGAGAAATCAACATCATCCATAAAACTGCGGCCAGCCAATGCCACCTTCGCACCGGCGCCAATCGCCACCAGAGCTGAGCTAGAAGACTTCATTACTCCAACTAGTGCCGTCAAATCCGCACTCAGACTTTGGCGCTTCAACCGCTGGCTTTGCAGGACCGGATCAAAAGCAAAGCATTCCATGGCTAGCTTATGCCGAGCAACATCGCTCATCGCAGCGATCGCCGACGCAGCGTGTTTGAAATCAAAAGAGAGGTACTCCTTCGCAACCAAATCTGGAATAAGAGGCAATGTAGCCGTTGCCTTAAAGCCAAGTGCTCCAGTATCACAGGTAAACAAGCCCGTGAGATCAGGCCCATAGTGGCGAAAAAATGGGCTACTGTTACACTGCGAAGCACTTCCCGTGCTCAACACAGACCCGTCTGCCAGAACTACATCTAGGCTGAGTACGCAATCAGCGGCCGAGCCATATTGGCCTGAACCCCAAAACACAGAGTTTTGCGAAAGCCCTCCCCCAACGGTCGCCTTCAGGCCAGACAGCGGACCCCAAAAAGGTGTACGAAAACCTGTATTTTGTAGAGTCTTATACAGCTTTTCCCACGTACATCCACACTGTACTGTGACATACATATCCTCTTCATTTACCTCAAGTACACGGTCCATTCGCAGCATATCAATGAGCACAGTATCCTCTTGTATGGCCAAATAACCACCGGTATAGGACATCCCGCCACCACGTGGCACTGTGGCATACCCCCCGTCTACCGCGCATGCAACTAATGCAGCAAGCTCTTCTATATTGGCTGGCTGAGCAACGGCTAACACCGAAATTCCTCGCCTGTAAACATCTTGGGAGTAGAAGAGACAGCTGCTCGCATCAGTGAGAACGTAATCGTTGCCGACAATGACACGCAACTCATCACACAGATTTGCTGCTGAAGATTTAGCTTGAGTGTTAACTTGACTGTTCATAACATACCTTATCGCTACCCCTATAGAGCCAAAACACAATTAGCTTTCAGTGATTTATGATATAGAAATAAATATTATAAAGATATACTTTTATGCATCAAATTTCATCCCCTTTAATTTATTTTTAAGGGAGGCCAGAGAGGCTTTAAGTGAGTCAATATGCGTTATCAACTTCGCAGCCGATCGTTTCGAAATATTTAAAATACAGTAAATAACTTGCACCAATCAGGCTATAGAAACGCCCTACGGCCTTATAGCTTAGCGTATGAAGATACGCGAAAAAACTCAAAGCTTAGCACTAGAAAAGAACCTCATTCTTCAGATTGATCTCGACTTTGTGCTGCTGAATAACTCCCTTAGCGCTAGTAAAAAAGGTTGCAGTGCAGATCTGCCGGCAATATCTTCGCGGTAAATGAGGCCAAATTTACGGGTAATCATAGGTATCTTTACTGCGAGCTCAACCAGACCTTCAGCTGCTAAGGATTCATGCACCAAATGTTGAGGTAGAATACTAACAAACCCGCCTTTTCTTAAAATCGAAGTCATTAAATCAAGGGAGTTCGTCCGAACCAAATTTGCAGGTATATCGATCCCTTGGGACAGGAAAAGCTGTTTAAACATTTCAGTGGAATGAGGCTGATCAAAAATAACCCAACGGTCAGCCTTAAGATCCTTTAATTCACAGCAATCTTCCTGAGCTAAAGGGTGATCCTTACTTGCAACAAACACAGCAGTTACATCGCCTAACGGCTCAACAATAAGATATTCAGCCATTTCAACCGCAGGCAAATTGGTAAATATGACATCAAGAGCACCTCCTACCAAATCATCTACCAGCTCTTCATACGAGCCGACCGTAATTCTCATGTTCAACTCTGCGTGATTAGAGGCCAGCTGCCAAATCACATCATCTACTAGATGCCGGGCAAATAATGCAGCAATACCTATTTTTAAATTACCCGTAACCCCCTTACCAAGCAAGGATACATCAGTTTTAATAGTACTGATTTCTTTAAGAACAAGGTTGGCATGACGATAAACCGCCTCACCCGCCTCCGTCGCCACTACGCCTCGGGGTAAACGCAGCAATAACTGGACGCCGAGTTCGAGCTCAAGATTTTGCAGACTCCTAGTTAGCGCCGGCTGCGTTATAAATACCGCCTCGGCAGCACGGACCAAAGATTTTTGATCTATTGCAGCAACCAAATGGTGGAGTTGACGGATTTCCATATAGAATTAACCTGTTCTAAAGTTGTTAATGTTAAATAGTTTTCCCGTATAGTTTACATTATCCGAGCACCCGGAGAGGAGCAAGGAGAAAAACCAGCCGTCCTGACACAGGTTTATTTCTGTAGCAACTAACATCTAGCGACAAGATGCCAAGATTGACGCGGGCACCCAAAGCAATCATTCAAAGTTATCATTATATCTTCGGTTATTTATTTGATTCTATCCACTCAACAGTAGTACCAACTCCACGGATACCCAGCAATATTAGATTTGGCATAGCCCACAAAGGCTAACATCTCCACTCTCATTAAGTGTTTCCCCCATTGGGCTATGTTGATCTGCAACGAGTCTCTTGCCCCTGTGCTCAGCAAGAAATTCTACCCAAATACTATCGACTACTCATACAGCTTAGAGTTCCATGCGGATATAAATATAATGGTATAGTATTATACTATTTAAAGTGAGCGCGAATCAAAAGCGGCATCAGTGTTCGGACCATAACGCTGCCTTTAGATGACCTAAGAGCCTAACAATATTGTGCATTCCTGCATCTTTTTTAGCGCAAAAAATATGGCAAATCGTAATTTCAATGGTACCTAAAAAATGAATGACTACGGGCTGCCATCAGCCAATTATTTTGAACTTCACGATAATGTAATGAGGTGAAGCCAATGATAATAGCTGTTATCTCTCGCACTTAAAGCGTAGAAAACCTTCGGCGTTTGGCTCTTCTGCCTTTCAGTAATATTCGTTGCCACTACTTGATGCAGACGACAAAACTAGCCCAGGTTATAATAGCTTTATACTGCTTTATAAACGCTCAATCTACATCAAAAATGGGTCGCGACCATATATCTGACCGAACCTATACCTTCTATGCATATCAGTCCGTTTTTATTTTATTATTGTTTGCAATCAAAACATGCGATATTGAAATCTTTATACCTAGTCGCGTTATTTAGCTGATTGTTCGAGACACTGACCAATCCTTTTAAGAATAAGACATTAAATTGAAAAAGGTCACTTATGTCAGATGATATGATAAAGCAAGCTTGGTGGTCAGTTGTTGGCCCAGAAGAAGGGGAATCAATCTGGCAACCTGAACCCTCTAATGGCTATGTGACATTAAAGCTCACTACTGAAACTATGCCCTATGACAACTTTACTTCCGGCATTCAGGTCATGCCGCCGGGTTGCCATGTGCGTAAGCACGCTCACACCCATAATCACGAATTAATCTTCGTTTATGAAGGCACTGGGCGTTGCAAAATTGAAGGACAAACCTACGAATTATGCCCCGAAACAACGGTACTATTTGGTCGCTATGCTGAACACACTATCGAAAATACCGGCGACACTGATTTACGCATGTTTTGGGTGTTTTTCCCTCCTGCTTTGGAACATTTTTTCCGTGCAATTGGCAAGCACCGTCAACCAAATGACACCCCACCAAAACCGTTTCCTCGCCCAGATAGCGCTATAAATATTATGCAGAAACTTGGAATTATTCCGCCGAGGCCAGACGTGAAAGCGGACGAATAACAGTTCGACGTCGGGAAAAACGCAATAACTGACTTCAACATACCTTTATTAGTGGAAATGGAAACCACCATGCTTTTATTGAATAAAACAGCCGTTAAGGAAAGTCTAAGTCACGCTGACTGCATAAACGTACTCATCGATACCATGCAAAGCGTGTCTTCCAGTGATGTCATTATGCCGCTGCGACAATTTATGGAAATTCCAAATACCGCAGGTAAGTTTACAGTGATGCCCGGTTATGTTGCTAATCCGGCTAGCTTCGGAGTCAAAATAGTGAGTAAATTTCCTCGAGAATCTGGCAGCCCCCATGGCACGCATGTGGGAGCAATGATGCTTTTTGATGCAAAACAAGGTACCCCACTAGCGCTATTGCACGGTGGCGAGTTAACGGCTATCAGAACAGCTGCCGCCAGCGGTTTAGCGACACGTCGACTGGCACGAGACAATGCCGAAACCCTAACCTTACTTGGTTGTGGCGAACAAGCGCAGCACCACCTTAAAGCGATGCTTGCAGTGCGATCACTTAAAAAGGTTATCGTCTGGGGGCGCTCAGTTGAGCGAGCCCAAGCCTTCGCCGAAGCGGTTAATTTGCCTACTTCGACACAAATTTACGTCGAAACTGACATTAAAACAGCCGTTGCCGCTGCCGATATTATCTGCACGGTAACCTCTGCAACCAAGCCGATATTAAAGGGAGAGTGGGTTACCCCTGGCACCCATATCAATCTGGTCGGCGCAGCTATGCGCACTTCTGCTGAGGCGGATACTGAGCTGGTTAAACGTTCGCGCTTCTATATTGACTATCGCACATCAGCAATGGCTCAAGCTGGAGAGTTGCTCGACGCTATTGAACAAGGCTCAGTCTCTGAAGAGCACATTATTGGCGAGATTGGCGAAGTGTTGGCAAAGCAAAAGCCTGGTCGAGAATCCGCTGCAGACATTACCGTGTATAAGTCTCTAGGCGTTGCCGCACAGGATCTCGCAGCAGCGAGTTGTGCGTTTAATAATGCATTGAAACTTGATAAAGGGGTCAGTATTGACTGGCAATAAGGAGATACAGAAGCGGGTTTGCATCGCTAATTTGAAAGACAGGCTAGCACAGAAGCAGATCTTGGTTGCGCCGGGTGTCTATGATGCTCTTAGTGCATTGATCGCGCAGCAAGCGGGGTTCGAGAGTGTTTTTTTATCTGGCTCTGCGGTCGCTTATACCCAATTGGCAAGGCCTGATGTTGGCCTCATCACCATGACTGAAATGGCGCAGAGCTTAGAGAAGATCCGAGATCGAGTGACAATTCCAATTTGTGTAGACGCAGACAGTGGTTTTGGTAATGCCCTGAACACTCAACGTACCGTTCGTTGTTTTGAACGCGCCGGCGCCTCGTGTATTCAAATTGAAGATCAACGCTGCGTTAAACGACCAACTGAAGTGACTCGCAGGCCTCTTATTAGCACTTCGTCGATGATTGGAAAAATCAATGCTGCTGTAGATGCAAGATTGAACAGCAATACGTTAATCAGTGCGCGCACTGATGCATTTTTCACGTTGGGAACTGAGGCTGCATTTGAGCGTGTCGCCGCTTATGCTGAAGCCGGTGCCGACATGATCTTTGTCGAAGGTTTACTCGACCCCAACGATATGTGCACTTTAGCTAAGCAGTACGCTGGTAAAACGCCGTTACTTTACAATGCCTTGAATCCCGCAAGTGCTAGTGCGATAGAGCTGGAACATATGGGCTATTCAATGGTGTTGTATCCTGCCAGTGTGATCAATGCAATAGCGACAGCCTGCCAAAATGCATTATTTGAGCTTGCGGGGAAAAGCCTCCACTCTGCAATCCAAACAAACAGGCCGGAGCAAGGAATAGCAAACATTATCGAGACTGAGGCCTATCTGTCTAGCAAAGCAAAATACGACACGGGTCAATAGCATCAAAACTAGATCTATCTAGATCGAGGCTTGCTCATTTAGCAGCGTCTTGTAGTGTCGTATCCCAGAGGCAACAACCCCCGCGCCGCATAGTAGCATCACAGGAAGTACAGTCGCCAGAGAGTATCGAATTAGCATAGGATCTTCAAAAACGATATCCGTCATTAAGGCAATAACTGTTGGCCCAACGGTAAACCCAAACAAATTGGCGAAAAGCAGATAGATCGCCACTACTTGAGCGCGCATTCGATTCGGCGCAATCTGCGGCAGCGTTGAGGTACCGGCTCCAAATGGCATTGCACCAAAAAACAGTACTGGGCCCAAACAAGCAAGAGAATACGCGGCTTCGCTTTGCAGTGGAAAGGCAATGGTGACAGGAATGCAGATCAATGCCCCGCCAATGGAGACCAAAAAATTAGAGCCGTCAACACCAATCTTTGTCAAGTAACTGCTGAGCCAACCTCCGCACAGTACTCCACCCGTACTGCAAATAGTTGTTAGTAAACCAAGGGTTGTGCCGATTTCAGCCGGAGTCCAACCATAAGTGCGAATAAAAAAGCTCGGAGCCCAAGCACCAATTCCAAATTGAGCGGATGCCATCAGCGTAAAACCGACAAAAATTGCAATATACACGCGGTAGTTTGACCCGATATAAGCAAAAACCTGACGGAAGGTAGTTTCCTTAGCCGTTTTCTCGCCGTCGTTAATACGAGATGGCTCTTTTACCAAACGCATTAACAGCAGTAGCAGTACGCTGGGTAATGACACCAGCATAAAAATTAACTGCCAAGGTTCTAACTCGCCAAGTAATGGTAAGTTAATGATACCGAAGGCTTCTACAGCATCTATGACATAAGCACCCGCAATCAAAGCCACTCCAGAGCCCAAAAAAGAAGCACTGACAAAAAGACTAATTGCCAGTGGCAAACGATCCTTGCGGAAGTAATCACCAATGATTGAGTAGCTTGAAGGTGTCAAGGTTGCTTCGCCAGCACCAACAAATACGCGAGCAAAAAATAGTGTCCAAAATCCGACAGCAAGACCGCAGGAAAAAGTCGCGAGGGTCCAAGTTATTATACCAAGGTTGATTAGTCGAGTGCGCTTACCAGTATCAGCGAGACGTGCAATGGGCACTGCTAACACAGCATAAAAAATAGCAAACGAAAAGCCCTGCAATAAACTGATCTGTGTGTCGCTTATACTCAGACTTGCCTTGATCGGCTCGACCAGCAGATTGATTACTTGTCGATCGATATAGCTCACAATGGTCGCTAAACTCAGCACAAAAACAACGAACCAAGCATATCCTTCGCTAGTTTTATTTGTAGGAACCATCGAATTTTGAGATGTTTCTATATTATCTTGAGTCATTATTAGTCTCTATTTGCAGTCAACCGCTGCGCATCTTCAATAATAAGATCGGCTGCCTTTTCGCCAATCATGATTGTCGCGGCATTGGTATTACCGGAAATAGGCGATGGCATAATTGACGCATCCGCAACGCGCAGTCCCCCAACACCGCGAACACGCAGTCGCTCGTCGACAACACCTGTGGGGCCCATCGCGCAGGTGCCGCACGGGTGATAACCAAGAAACGTAGATGTGCGCAAGTAGTCTGCCCACTCTCTAGCACTGCTGGTACTTAAACCCGGCAATCGTTCACCTACCACGTCTTGGTCCAGTGCAGGGCTCTCGAAAATAGTCCGCACAAATCGGCACGCATTCGTTAGGCGACGTATATCTTCATCCTCGCTCAAAAGCTGATGTTCGATAACAGTGGGGGCACTCGCAGAGGCTGAACTTAATTTTAATCGACCCCTTGCTTTAGGATAGTTAAGCGTAGCCACTACTGTCACCGCTGGACGTTTATAGGGCACTACACCTTCAGGAGAAAAAGCAAAAGCAAAAGGTCCAAACATTAGCTGTATGTCAGGGGATTCTAATTCTGGAGAAGATTTCATAAAGGCAACTGCATGGGGATAAGGACTGGTTAACGGACCGCGGCGTCGAAATAGCCAGTTGAGCGCATGAAAAGGCGCTCGCCAACTTCTGACTTCGACATTGTAGGTGCTTGGTTTGACGTCCCAGCTCATATTGGCATTTGGATGGTCTATCAGATTTGCGCCGACGCCGGGTGCATCAATCACCACGTCGATACAATGTTCTTTAAGATCGGCTGCAGAACCAATCCCTGACAACATCAACAGTTTAGGCGAAGCGAGTGCACCGGCAGAAAGAATTACCTCGTGCTTAGCGCGGACTTCAACCATACGACCGCCGCGCCGATAAATCACGCCAACTGCATGGTTGTCTTCAATCACGATGCGCTGCACCTCTGCGCGCGTAACCGTGGTTAAATTATTGCGCCTATCTGAGAGATATGCGCGCTTTGCACTCCAACGCATTCCTTTTCGCTGGGTAACTTGCGGTGCTCCAACACCATCTTGTGTAGTACCGTTGTAATCAGCATTGTAAATAAGCCCGACCTCAGAGGCTGCCGCTTCGAATCGCTCGCTCATAACGTGCCGAGTGCGCAGTGGCTCTATATGAAGAGGCCCTGTGCGACCCCGCACGTTGTCTTCTCCAAACTCGGTCGACTCCATCTTGCGGAAATACGGTAGTACGTCAGCATAAGACCAACCGGGATTGCCACTGGCCGCCCATTGATCAAAATCAGTTGCATTACCGCGCACAAATAACATCCCGTTAATTGATGAAGACCCACCTAGAACCTTACCTGCTGGCCACAGATCGACTAAGTTGCCGCGCGACGCGTCGGGCTCTGCAAGGTGTGCCCAATCATAGGACTTGTTGCCAATTAGGCTCACAACACCCGCGGGAATATGAATTGCCGGATTCCAGTCGCTGCCGCCCGCTTCGAGCAGCAGAACTGTATATTGTTTATTTTCGGCAAGGCGGGCCGCCAGCGCACATCCTGCAGAACCAGCGCCGACGACGATAAAATCATAATGTGACATCAGTAACTGTGCTCTTGTGAAATGATATCGTTGCACTTTGTTATATCGGTGCGTCTGCTGTTGAACAGTAACCGTCATTATGTAAATTTTAGGTTAAAGTTAACATTAGATATCAGTCTACAGGCGATTGATAATGGCTACCAATTACAATTGAGTATTGACCTATGCATTTCAGGTTAATTTAACTAGGGTCCTTATTATCAGTGCATTGCGCGACCAAACGCAACGGTAGCAGCATGTTGCCCCGGAGTATTTTAGCAACATTGACATGCATGTTATCTATAGGGGCTGCCTAAACATTGATTGGATATCTCCAGCTCAAATCAATAAATTAGACTCTTTGGAATAATTGTATTTTTAGTGATTTTATTTAATTAGGGGGGCTTAATTATGGCGAAGAACAGACAACCACTTAACTCAGTGACCCAAGCGGATGTAGAAACCTACCATCGCGACGGTGTCGTATGCCTGCGCGGTGTGCTCAACAGCGATTGGGTAAACGAACTGCTGCCAGTGGCGCGCCGATTGATTGTCGACAAAGAAGATTTTGGGCTATTACCCACATTTCCGGGTCGCAACATGACGCGTACTATTGCAGAATATCGCCGCTTAGTATTTGAATCACCCATAGCGCAGGTGTGTGGGCAGTTGCTGGATTCTAAAGAGATACGCTTTTTCTTCGACGAAGTATTTGCCAAACCCCCTCAATCGGATGCTAAAACCATATGGCATAGCGACCATATGGGCTGGCCTGTATCAGGGGAGATGGTCCCATCGCTATGGCTACCACTCACGCCTATTACCAAAGCCAATAGTCTTGAATGTATTGCGGGCTCGCATGAGCAAAATACACCCTACTGGCTATTTTCATCGAACGCGCGAAAAATGATAAAACCGGATGACCGAGTACCTCATCCTGACTGCGAAAAGTTGCGCAATGACGGCAAGACTGAGTTTTTGAGCTGGGACATGAATGCAGGCGACCTATTAGTGGTGCACCCGCGGACTTTACATTATTCTGCTGGCAATCCATCTGATGACTGGCGTGTTGCGATATCACTGCGCATGTTTGGCGATGATATCCGCTGGGCGCCCCGTCCAGATTGTGTCAATTTAGCAGGTGTGAGTTTTGATGAAATGTTAGAGGGAGAAAAACCGATGGGATCGCATTTTCCGCTGCTGTGGTCTGAGGACGGTCGTGCCGATACCGATGGTGATTACCCTAGAGCATTTGCCACCAATTGGCCTCGTCGAGACATGGCTGGTGTCAACGAATACGACACGTTCAAAATATTTAATGAAAAAGAAGCGCGCGGCGAACTTTCGGCTAAAAAGGCCAGCAGCTAGGGCTTCTAGCCATGAATCACCCAAAGTCTCTTAGAGACATGTTAGCGAGTAAATCCGTCATACAAGCTCCTGGTGTGTATGACGGACTGTCCACCGTGCTGGTCGAAAAAGCCGGATTTCCTGCGGCCTTCTTATCAGGCGATAGCTTGTCATTTTCTCGTTTCGGTCGGCCCGATATGGGACTAGTCACCGCAACGGAAGTCGCTGATACCGTTGCGATTATTCGCGAACGCTCCAATATCCCCTTAATAGTCGATATGGACAGAGGTTTTGGCAACGCATTAAACCTGCGTCGCACGGTGGAAACCTTTGAGATATGTTGAGGCAGGCTGCGATGCGCTATTCATTGATGCTCCCAAATCGATCGAACAGATGAAGATTATTGGCCACACGTTTGCTGATAAATTACCGTTGATGCATAACCTAGTGGAAGGCGGAGGTTCGCCTGCAGCGGAGGCTCATGAAATGGCCGATTTGCGCTACAAGCTAGCGATTTACCCTGTCGCCCTGCTACATATTTTTGTCAAGCAAACACCCTTGTTGTTGCAACATATATTTCATGAGGGTAGCACCACCGCTTGGTAGCATAAAATGATCGAGTTGAGCGACATGAATGAGTTACTCGACAGCAGTGATTTTCTTAATATGGGTAAGAAATACGCTAAAGATTAACCACATTACAAGAGAGTTTAAATGGGACTTTATCAGCAAGAATATCAACGTTCGGTCGAGGATATAGAAGCATTTTGGCAACAAAAATCTGAGCATATCGACTGGTTTAAAAAGCCAAATTTGAGCCTTAGTCGAGACCACAATGGCATGCAACGTTGGTTTGCTGACGGAGAGCTAAATACCTGTTATCTAGCGCTGGATTTTCACGTAGCGAACGGCAGCGCCGATGTTACGGCCTTGATCTATGACTCACCGCTGACCAATACGTCAACTAAAATTAGTTATGCTGAGATGCTAGCTGAGGTTGAAAAGCTTGCTGGTGCGATAAAATCGTTGGGAGTGGAAAAAGGCGATACGGTGTTAATTTATATGCCAATGATCCCTCAAGCCATTTATGCAATGTTAGCGTGTGCACGTTTAGGTGCAATTCACTCGGTAGTGTTTGGTGGTTTTGCGGCCAACGAGCTTGCACTAAGGATTGATGATACTGCGCCAAAAATAATATTAGCCGCCTCGTGTGGGTTAGAGCCTAACAAGGTGATTAAATATAAACCACTGCTGGATGCGGCGCTGAGGAATGCTTATTTTAAACCTAAGCATTGCGTGATTTTCCAGCGCCAGCAGGCGCAGGCTGCACTCACTGAAGGAAGAGATCTTGATTGGCAAAGTTTAGTAGCCAATGCAGCGCCAGCTGACTGTGTACCGGTAAAAGCCACAGATACGCTCTATATATTATATACCTCGGGCACTACCGGTGCGCCCAAGGGCATTATTCGTGATAACGGCGGCCATGCCGTTGCGCTCAAATATAGCATGCAGGCCATCTACAATATTCAGCCTGGTGATGTGTTCTGGGCCGCCTCCGACGTAGGCTGGGTGGTGGGGCATTCCTATATAGTTTACGGGCCATTAATTCATGGCTGCACGACCGTATTATATGAAGGTAAGCCGATTGGAACGCCAGACGCTGGTGCATTTTGGCGAGTGATTGAAGCGTATAATGTTAATGCTCTTTTTGCCGCGCCTACGGCTTTTCGCGCAATCAAAAAACAAGATCCTGAAGCTGATTTAAGTAAATCCCATGACTTATCCTGTTTGAAATCGATATTTGTCGCAGGTGAAAGATTAGATCCGCCAACTTACAATTGGTTAACTAACAAGTTTAAAGTGCCAATTATTGATCACTGGTGGCAAACAGAGACGGGTTGGGCCATTGCGGCCAATATGACCGGAATAGAGTTACTGCCAACCAAGCCGGGCTCCTCATGTGTCCCCATTCCTGGGTTTAATGTGAAAATATTGGATGATGAGGGTAAGCCAGTGCCTTCAGGAGAGCAAGGTAATATTGTCATAAAGCTGCCGCTGCCTCCCTCTTTTACGCCTGGAATTTGGAAGGGTTTTGATCGCTTTAAGGAGATTTATCTGGCACCTTTTAAGAACTACTATTTATCTGGTGACGCCGGTTACATGGATAGTGAAGGCTACTTATTTGTCATGGGCCGCGTTGATGATGTGATAAACGTTGCTGGGCACCGTTTGTCTACAGGCCGTATGGAAGAAGTTGTTGGATCACACCATGCGATTGCAGAATGTGCAGTAGTGGGAGTTGAAGACAGCTTAAAAGGGCAACTACCAATAGGCTTCGCTATTTTGAAAGACGGTGTCAGTTTGTCAGCGGCTGAATTGAATGCTGAAGTGGTGTCTTTAGTTAGAAACGAAATAGGTGCCATCGCGTGCTTCAAGCAACTGTACGTGGTTTCGCGTCTGCCTAAAACACGCTCGGGTAAAATACTTCGGAAAGTTATTCGTCAAGTAGCTCAAGGTGAGGCCTATTTGGTACCTTCAACTATTGATGATCCTGTCAGTTTGGATGAGTTTATCTTGATTTTTTCCTAGCGGTTTATTTCTCGATTCGACTTAAAAACGTCATGATCGCTTTATTGTATTCCTTATAAACTGTCATTGGCGCAAAATGGCCACCATGTTGCAGCATAGTTAGCGTGGAATTAGGTATTTTTTCTGCCAGTTCCTCAGTAAAACTAAATGGCGTTATCTGATCGTCCTTAGCGCCGATAGCGAGGGTGTTATGAGTAATATTATGAACGCTTGAACGTAAGTCATGAGCCTGTACTGCCGCCAATCGGCTCAGCTCAACCTCTAATCCCGGGAATGCTTCAATTCTCTCCTCCAGAAACGAGCGTGGTGATTTCATTTGATTGCGCAAATGCCACGATGGTGTAGCCAAATAAGTGCCCATAGTAATATATGCAGCCGGACCGCAATTGATCAGCACCTGACGACGAGCGTTAAATAATTGGACAAGGTAAGGGTCTGGCCCAGCCCAACTGCTGCTGAGCACTAATTTGTCTATGCGCTCCGGTGCCTTTAATGCAATGTGTTGTCCTATCGCTCCGCCTGTTGAATGACCTAATAAGTGAGCCTGTTCAATATCCAGCGCATCCATTAACAGGATCAGATCATCTGCCATATGTTCGGCACCCACTACCAGCTTATCGCGAGTACTGCGACCAACGCCACGGTGGTCATGTAATATTACACGAAAATACTGGGATAAAAATGGCACCTGCTGCTTCCAGAACTCGTGACGCCCACCTAGACCAGCTACCAATAAAAGATTGGGTCCACTACCGTGAATTTCACTGTAAATCTCAACATCACCAACATCTACAAGGGGCATAATCTCTCCACAACTAGTCTATTAATAGTTATCGTTTAAGTACCGATAGAAAATAAGGAATGCAACTCAACTTATTGTGGGAGGCTCATAATTATCTTCGTAACTAGCCCAGTCTCGGGTCACAAACGTTTCATCAACTAAGGTACGCTTGATCAAACGACCACCTTTAAACCACTGCCATACCCTCGCGCGGTACTTCCTGCAATCACTGACCTGTATCATTTCATATAGGTAAAGGTCGGGATCGTCATTGCGAGTCCAGTTCAACATAGTGGTTCTATTAAAGGTATCTAGAGGAACCTCCGCTGCCCAGCCTTCAATCAAAGTATAAAAAACCAATCTATTACCTTCAACACGGCTTGGAAAATCTCTAACTTCAGTTTTACCATCTTCCCAAAAATAGAAGTTTGTCTGATGGTAAGTGTTTTCATCAGGGAAGCGGCATAATAAGCGCGATCTGTGCTCATCAATTTTATTACCATCAATATCAAAATAACGATACCACCCTTCCCAAACGCCTTCATTACTGTAAATAATAGGCATTGTCTCTCTCAACGACTTAATAGAGCGCGGTGGCATTAAAATATCTCCTTAGCATGTAATTAATAAAACCAGTATTTGTCAACGGAAATTCTGAGGCAAAAGCTTAATAAGCACAATGTTATATCAATAGTTTTATTATTTGCAAGGGTTTATTACATAAAGGTTAGCTTTCCGTATTACTGACTAGCCAGGTCGGCAGTTAATTGCCAAGCAGACAAGTCCCAAGGATGGAACAACGGAAATCTCATCATTATCTATAATGCAGGCATAAATAAGGGACGGTCTGTGAAGGATTATTCACGCGAATAAGGTGACTAAATTAAAGGATCTAGAGTATCCACTTGGCAGAGAAAAGCCGCTTACTAGTTGAAGCCAAGAACCATTTTGTAGGTGAATAACTTGGGGTTGTACACGCCCATAAGAATATCGACCAGCGCGCCTTTTTCATCAAAAGAATGACGATTCAACGACAATAAAGCAGTCTCTACGGGTATACCCAAATGCGCCGCCACATCAAATTCAGCATTTTCGGCCCCAAGTGTTTGCTCCACGCGTGTAATCCTAACCCCATTCTCTTTCAAAATAGACAAGCGTGTCTTGTTCTCAATATTGCGCTTAGTAAAGCCAGATCGTTGCGGTAAGGTCCAGCTCACATAGTATGCATATGGATTACCATATTCGTTACTGCGAACTCTAACAACTTTTATCGCTTTGCCATTAGACCCAAGGTTTAGCGCATCGCGAACAGTGGCTGGAGAAATTAACTTTTCAACCGATAGCACCTTAACAGTACTGTGTTTACTCATCGTCTCCAGATTTTCCAGCATCCCCACTAGGGGCGCTTTCACGGGCTCTGGCTGATAATGATAAATTACATGTGAACCCCTGCCTCTACGCCGATCGATCAGGTTTTCATCAGCTAAATCATCCATCGCTCGCTTCACAGTAATACGTGAGACCTCAAAAACAATAGAAAGCTGTTCCTCAGTAGGCATCTGACTGCCAAACTCTGCCGTACCATTAGTGATAAAATTCTTTAATAGCGAATAGACTCTATGATAAAGAGGCTCTTTGGAATTGACGCCCTTGACCGCGTCCCATTCGGCATTGATTGCATCTAGTAAAGGCATTTTTCCATCTCGGTTACCACATAAGACGCAAACATTTTGTCGCGCATAAACCTAGCATGCATGCATCGATCTGCTGAATTCAACCATCAAATAAACGGCAATAGGTTTCGTCGCCAAAAGAGAAAAGCAGCCAAGTAACATGGAGTCATACTAACATAATTATGGTAGTAAGTTGATTGTTATAACTATAAATTCTTTTCCATTTGCCTCTCTAACCACGCAAAATTCATTGAGGCGACATAGCTTGAACATGTTCCCCGATGGTATGACTTTTATGCCAATAGCCTCTACCCCGTATTAGCTATGAATTTTGTATTGTTTTACATCATCATTTCTAAATTTAAACGCCCTTTATCGAACGAACTCTCAGCGAAGATAGTTGCTATATAATAATTTCACCGTTACCCAAACCGTCAATGATATTCCTCACCACCCGATACGTTCATGCACTCACCGGTAATGTAATTGGCTTGATCCGAACAAAGAAAAGCACAGGCCTTTGCAATATCTTCCTGTAAACCTGGCCGCCCTAATGGAATTCGAGCGCGCATGTCGGCCATATAATTTTCATAGCCTTTACCCGTCACATCGGAAAAATGAGCATTCTGCCAAGCACCCAAGGCTGTAGTAATATGATTAGGACAAATCGTATTCACATTGATGCCATATTCACCCAACTCCATAGCTGCTACGCGAGTTAAACCCACCACGCCATGTTTTGAAGAGGTATATGCACTGGCATGAGCAAAAGCTGATTTTGAGGCCTGACTACCAATATTGATAATTCTCCCCCGCTTACCTAGTTTCACCATTTCAATCGCCGCATATTTAATACCGCAGAAAACACCGCGCAGGTTAACGCCTAAAACCGAATCCCACTCATCAACTGGCATCTCAAGAATAGATTTCATCAGGTAACCAATGCCTGCATTATTGACCCAAATATCCAAACTACCATAGGTGTCAACAGCAAATTTTGCCGCCGCTTCAACCTCTTCAGGATTAAGAACATTGCAAACAAAACTACTGGCTTCTCCGCCAGCTTGGCGAATTTCCTCAACGATCTCATTCATTTCATTGAGCGTACCAATAGCACTTTCCGGCATGTGTTCACCCACAGCAGTGCCAATATCCGTAATTACGACTTTCACTCCCTCTAATGCCAATCGCCTTGCCATAGCCTCGCCCAAACCTTTGTGCCGACCTGCACCGGTCACCACTGCAACCTGCCCCTTTAGTTCTTTATAAATCGTCATTTAATATTCCCTCAAATATGTTCGGTCAGAATAAATAATGGTGCATCGGCAAACGTCTGAAACGCATTAGCAACTTTCTTCATGACTTTCGTGCTGGTTTCTACTCCAAAAGCATCAAAGTCATTAACATCTAAAACTTCAATATATTGATAGGGAGGCGTCTGATCTGAACCCAATATAGAGGTCATTCTTAGGACATCAAAATTATCGATAGACGCTAGGTTTTTTACTGTGGGTAGGTCTGTAGTCCGAGCCCAGTTTTCGTATACTTCAAGATCCACACCTTCTTTCACATTAAATAATACGACAATTTTACTCATACTATGATTCTCCTATTTCGAATTTTAAGTGTTGTTATTCACTGCCATCACGAAAACCGGCGCTCAACGCACCACTATTGTAGATAATAATTTCTTTAAACAATCCAGCTTCATCAAGATGGAAAATATTGCAGTTTTTCATTCTAACCTCGCCGCCATAGCGATCCATTAGTTTGACCTCAAAGTAGGACAAAATGGACTGGCTTTCAGAATCTGCAATGTGCGTATAGTCTCGAAACTCAACTGTCTTAAAGGTTCCGAGAAAATCCTTAAAATGAATTTCAAGTGCCGCTTTCCCCCTATAGATAAAGGTAGCCGCTGGAAACCTCATCAAACAGTCAGCGGAAAAGGTATCCATTATTTGGGTCAAATTGTGATCGTTACAACCTTCGAAATAACACACAGAGATATCGATAAGTTGTTGTCTGCTTAACGGCATTCTTTACTCCCTTTTACATAGATATGGAAACGATATCGACCAATGCTTTGCAGTCCTCCAACTCGACCAGACTATTGCATAGATCAATAAGTTCTTGCGGATCAGCGTGCTCCAGGCCCAAAGAAAAACATAGTCGAATTTTATTCTCACGCTCAATTTTCGATAAAGGGTTAGCGGGTGATCCGAGCGGGTCAATGCAGCTTGCATTTAATGTGCGACCGTCAGCCAGATCGATTTCCATACGCTGCGGACCCAGAGCATTTTTATCTGAGTTGCCATCGGCCAGTATGTCTATTTTTTCTCCGAGGGCGCAGATCTCGGCATTGGAAAACATGTCGGCAACATAGCGTCTTGGGTCAATATCGCCGTCGATCAACATTAGTGGTGCGACAAAACGCAAACAAAGCCGAGCATAGGACGGAGTCATCTCAGTGGAGGGCGGCCGGCCGACAAGAAAAATTACTAGCGGCGGTGCATAAATTCTGACTCTTTTAATAGCGCTTGTTGTAAACTCACTCTCATCGCGAAGTTGCCGAATCATCGTTAAGGTTGCTTGCGTGGCTCGCCCTGCCGGATAAGGTTTGTGCGCCATCTCGGTAATTTTGAAAGGTTTTCCCAGGTTGTTGAGCAGAGCACCAATACCATCAACGGATTCAAACAATTTAAAAAAACCAAACCGTCCATCAATAAAATCAACTGGCCCAGTCATTCCTGCGTCAATCATATCGACAGATAAATGTGCCATGCGTGCGGCATTACCAATTTGCATAGGCAGTGCCATTGAGCCTTCCCAGTGCGCCTGCATAGTTCCAGCCGTTTGGCTATGGGCTAAGCCAAGCGCATGAATAACTTGTTCTTTTTTGAAGCCTCTTAAAACAGCTAAAGCCGCTGTGGCCCCCATACCACCCGCAATAGAAGGCCGAAAAAAACGCGGCCCTGCCGTGGTATTTCCACCAAAAAAGACAGCTACTTCAATAGCAATAACTGTGGCCAAAATGAAAGACTTCCCACCAACATGACGATGATCAATTTCTGCCATTACGGCACTTATAGGTACGCACATCGCTATAACAACCGATGGTTCATGCAACCCATCCCATTCCAGCGCATGGACCTGCATACCGTTAACAAAGGCTGCTGAAGGTCTAGCTAGCGTTTCGCCTGGCCGCCCAATCATTCGAGTATTACCTTCACCCCAGTTTTTTGCCGCCGACAATGCTTTGTCAGTCGCATCATAAGTGGTGCCGGCGATTCCTACGGCAATCGTATCCATAATAAAAACCTGTGCTGCTTCAATCGCTTCGACAGGCAAATCTTCATATCGTAAATCAACAATAAAGTCGACGAGGGACTCTACCAATTCAAACTTCTGTATGCGGTTATCTAACTCTTCAAGCATCAGTATTTTCTGAGCTATCAGCCTCTCTAAGCTTGTCGGCCATTTCATCCATACTTAAAGGCTGTTTTTCGGCCATTGATTCAACCTCCTGCTGCAGCGAACGCAGAATACGAGCGCTGTACTCTACTTGCGCTATTTGGCGCGCTTTACCTTGCTCTTCGGTCGGGACAAATTTCTCTATTTCATCCTTGGCAAGCACACCCTTCGAAACTAATATACGCTCCAGACTATCTATGCGTTCCCGAGCCACGGCCAGCTCAGCCATCAACGCAACACTGATCGAAAAACTGTGTTCCGACATAGTGCTAGAAAAATACTCAGGCCGCTTACCTTGAGGCTTTGTATTGGCCATTTGCGCAATTTCAGTTACACTAAAAGGGCTTGGTTTTTTATTTATCATAACGATCTTCTCGAGCCATAAGCATGCCAAATGGGTTCACGCCCGAAATCCTGGCTCGCGGAAAGGGATGTCTTTTTAGCGCAAGTAACAACCGCTTGCATCTGCGCATGAAAAAGATTGGCTTTATTGAATCCAGATTCGATTAGAGCCTGCTCCATATCAATTCCATGCATAGCAGTCCAAAACGGTTCGCTGTTATTATAAGCATCCCAGTCTCGCATAAATTGCTCGAACACAGGCATAGTGGCGTCGTATTGTGGCTGCTCTAAATGCAATGCCAGACCACCGGGTTTAAGCACGCGATAGCACTCACTAAGTATTTTCGGTAATGATTTCGAGGACAGCTCGTGCAGAAAAATACTAGATTGGACCCAATCAAAACTTTGATCGGTAAAGGCAGATAAATCTTCGCCGTTCATCTGTATAAATTTAATATTTTTTACATTCAGCGATTTAGCTCGGGCATGGGCATAACGCAGCATCGGTGCCGAGACATCAACCGCAATTACTTCAGCGTCAGGAAAAGCTTGGGCGATAGGCAGTAAACTATGCCCTACAGCCACACCAATATCTAAAATTCGCTTTGGCAAAAAGTCGGGGTGATGCTCCTTTACCCAGCTCACAACAGCCTTTCCTGCGCCATCATTGAGCACTCCCACAGTACCACCAGTGGTCACAAAAAATCCGGCATCATAATTAGCGGCAGGGCTTATATCGCCTTCCACCAACTCTCGATAGTAGCTCCCCGGCATGCAATGATGATCCACATCCGCAACGTACGAAGGAATCTCAACAGAAGGGTCAAGTACTAAATTCTTGTCCCCCTCGTGGAATGATCTAGCGCGTTCTGACAAGTCATTTAGCTGTCTAAGTACCAAAGCTGCACCAGCCTGTTGACGAACTTCCATCAAATTACGGCGGAGAGAACCCCAAATATTGTGAAAATTATTAGTGTTCATCGCCTGTCGAACTTCGTGCCGGTTTTCAGGTGCACGCCTATGATCTGACTCAAACTGAGGCAGCACCTGTGTCTTGTATGCGAGTTCGTTACCTGGTGAAAGTGTTGATGCAATGACTCGATTACAGGCAGAAATAAAATTCAATCTCGCACGTTCATCATGATTCATAGTGGGATAAACGCCATGTTGCTCAGCTGCCGTTACCGGTAGCGGAATATCAAAGGCGACCTTACTAAAACCGGTCTTCATAGAATGCTCCTCAACCTATTTCAATTAACTCGATCAGTTCTGATGCCGAACCTCTAATGACTTGCGTCTTGCGCCCCTGATAAATAACACCGTCTAAATGCTTTGCTGCCCCAATCACCCTGTCCGTAATGGGCAACTCATCAATATTTTTTACCATCACTGATACCATTGCGTTTCCAGCAGGCAACCCATATTGTTGCTGTGGTCGAATTTCATAATTTTCAGGATACTGATCAATCTGAGCAAAGGGCAAGCGTTTATTCTGAATCAGGGTAATAGTCTGCTGTGTATCATCAGGCAGATCAAACGCTTGATTAATTAGACTGTAGCGTAGCTGATGAGTGGCTGCCCGATCAAGATTCAGATACTTTACATATTCTTGGACTGAAATTTCTCTGTTGGGGCTAGCTACCACTGCAATAAAAAACTGATCAACCTCACACTGTGCAAGTGGTAAATCTGTTGCATCGTCAGAATGATTTACCTGATTCAGAAACAATACTTCGCCATCAGGGCCAACAACTTGCATAGGGATAAAACTGGTGAATCCGTCGACTAATTTGGGTGGGCCAATAACATCAAAATCACTATCTTCCAGCTCCACTGCCAGAGAAAAAACATCGCGCACCGATATCTCAAAGGCGTTCCAACCAAGGGTTCTGGCCGGGGGATAAGAGTTGGCTATCGGCACTTCAATGAGTCGTAAGAAACTGGGTACCTCAGATTTTGGCTGAAAAATCACGTATCGGGCATTAAGAACTGCAGGCATGTTAAAAATCGCAGCCTGTGTTGCGTCTATTCGACCCTCTTCAACTACCTGCTGATGCAGGTAGTCTCGGTAAAGAGCCGTTGATGCTTTTATATTGGCAACTGAAATTGTACCGCACCGAATTTGGCCATGGCGATCAAATGACGTGGCGGATGTCGTCAATTAATCCTTGCTCTCACTATCGACCAAGTTAGACTTCTCAACTGGATAAGATGCGGGACTCTGTTCATTTGCATAATGCTCCAGGCTTGACAAGCTTGGCTCCACCCATTCAGTAGGTGCCTCAAAAAATGTTGGATAGTGCTTCTCAGCATAGGCGCGAATCTTAGGGGAAAGCACGTCCATATTATCGTAACAGCCCATCATACAATCATAGTGAGTATGCCCTTTGGCTTTACCCATCAACATCCATGGCAACCAGGGGGTAATACGATTCCAGCTGCCGGAGAACTGTAAACCTGTTATGGCAGGATTGGCTAGATCTTCACGATCAATCACATAGGTAAACATCTCTGAAACTTGATTCATTTCGCCCGATGATTCGCGTGGCCATTTTTCCGGTTGTAGCGCGTTTTGGTAATATAAGTGAATCTTTGATTGCAGCATCACCTTATTATTGCCGACTTCAGTAAAAGGTAAGATCATCGGAATGTCCGGTCCATCATTGTTATTTAGGCCACCATATGACGGTCCCTTCGGGTAAAAAGGCGTAATTCGAAAATTGAAGGGATCATTTGCGATGTGTACCACTTTAACCACTTCATCGGTATATGGATTATGCCACTCATCCAAAACCTCACCCGTTTTCAGGTCAGTATAAAAGCCCACCTCGCAGAGCAACTTTTCATAAACACCATTCCCCGCATCTTTCAACCGAGCAAAGGAAAAGCCTTCAAAACCACAAAGGTTAAAGTTTTTTTCTCCAGGTCTGACTCCGACAACCGCGCCACGATACCAGCCAAACTTTTGTTTACCAAAATCTAGATCACCCATAATGCGGGCCATTGCGTCTCTATTCCAGAGATTGTCACTATATTTAAGTGTGGCGTAATCAGGCGGCATTTGATCCTGAAGGACTTCATTAGATCCCATGGCCATTGCTTGCCCAATACCTGCACCAGCGGCACCTACTCCAATCAAAGCCTTTGCTCCGACCCCCAAAAACTCTCTTCGTGTATTACGATAATCTATGCCTTCTTTGTTAGTCTCATCTTGCATCGTATTTTCTCCTGTTTTTGCTGGCTGTTAAACACAAAGTAACTGATGGCGATAACAGACTTAGTCTTTAAGTTAAGCTCGGTATTTTGAATATTATAACAATATAACTTTAGAATCAAATCATACTACTTTATCTTCTAAGATCCTTCAAGATAGTCAGCGATAATACTCGGAAAAATAATCAGCGAGTGATCTTGCGGAGTCTCAATATATAACCGGCTTGCGGTTTGCTCGTCTTGAGATGCAAGGCACTCAAAAAGCTTACGTTTACGTAAACATTATATTGCTCTAAAATACCCTATGTAATAAAGGTCAGGGGCCTACCATGCCAAACCGTGCCGTCACGCTAGCTGAATTCAGCATTACCGACCCACCCCAAAAAGTTAGGTGTCACTGCACGCACCGTGAGACATTATAATGGTGGCTATGGAAACAATGCCTCAAAATAGACCATAATAACGGTAGACTCAGCAATTGTGCTTTTATCATCCAGCAGTAAAAGCGGCAACTTACCGAGCGGAAATGCTCCTAAAA
>TARA_B110000008_G_scaffold168669_1_pt1 | contig 45732 bp, 42 predicted proteins | sample TARA_B110000008 | Tara Oceans TARA_B110000008 (sample SAMEA4396496) | marine metagenome | biome: Westerlies Biome; feature: [DCM] deep chlorophyll maximum layer (ENVO:01000326); material: water (ENVO:00002006), including particulate matter (ENVO:01000060) such as... | depth 40 m
GCAGAAATATATCCTCCAGGACCAGAACCAATAACGATAACATCGTACTTCATTTTAATTGAATTATTTATACTACAAAAGTACTCATTATTCTTAATAATTATAACAGATTTACCATCTTTAAACTTCAAATATAAATACAGTTTAAAATTCTAAAATAAATAAGATTATTTTTGTGAATCATTTATAAAAATCAACTACTTGAAGCATCACGTTTTTATCATTGGGTCTGTATGGGTAGAGCCAAATTCATCAGCCGCTGGAAGTAGGATGCTTCAGCTTATGACTTCTTTTTTATCAAAGGGTTGGCGTGTTACTTTTGGAACAGTTTCTCAAAAAAACCCCAATTCCATAGATTTATCTTTACTAGGGGTTGAGGAGGTTCGCTTAGAATTAAACTCCACTAGCTTTGATGATTTTATAACAGATTTAAAACCAACAATAGTTGTTTTTGATCGATTTATGACAGAAGAGCAATTTGGTTGGCGAGTTGCAGAATATTGTCCAAAATCCCTTCGAATATTGGATACTGAAGACCTTCATTTTCTAAGAAAAACGAGATATGAGGCTCTAAAAGAAGGAATTGAGTTCAGTAATGAAATTCTCTTGAATTCAGAGATCTCAAAACGAGAAGTTGCATCAATTCTTCGATGTGATATTTCTTTAATCATTTCAACATTTGAGATGAAGTTATTGCAAGAAGTATTTAAAATTGATAAATGTTTGTTGTATCATTTGCCGTTTTTATTTGATAAAATTGATGAAAATAATTCATGGAAACCCTATAATGAAAGACATCATTTTGTATCTATCGGGAACTTTCATCACGCTCCTAATCTAGATGCAACTATTCAATTAAAAAAATATATCTGGAAAGAAATTAGGAAGAGAATCCCTGCGGCCGAACTTCATGTTTATGGAGCGTACCCAAATCAAGAAGTCTTAGAATTTACCAATACTAATGAAGGCTTTTTTGTTCATGGTTTTGTAGAAGATGCTTTTGATGTTCTTGAAAATAGTAGAGTTTTATTAGCTCCTTTACGTTTTGGTGCAGGTATTAAAGGGAAACTTACCAGTGCTATGCTGTGCGGAACCCCTTCCTTAACAACCACTATTGGAGCAGAAGGGATGTGTGATGAGCTACCCTGGAACGGTTTTGTAGAAGATGAGATAGAAAATTTTGTAGAGAAAGCCGTTCTATTATACACAGATAAAAATCAATGGAATGAAGCACAGCAACGAGGAATAAAAATTATCAATACAAAGTTTGACAAAGAGCAACTAACGCATTTATTTTTTAGATTTATAAATGAGGTTTTTTCTAATTTAGAACAGCACAGAAATAACAATTTTACGGGAAAAATGCTCATGCATCATTCTTTACAGAGTTCAAAATACATGAGTAAATGGATCCAAGAAAAGAATCGTAATAATAGGTTATAACAATCCCGCTCTCTTTAATAAGGCTTCTGGTCTAGGCTCTTTTCCTCTAAAACGTTTGTATAATACCATGGGTTTTTCGGTACCTCCTCTACTTAAAATGTGTTCTTTAAATTTATAGGCAACTTCTTTGTTGAAAATTCCTTTTTCTTGAAAGTATTCAAAGGCATCAGCATCTAAAATTTCGGCCCATTTGTAAGAGTAATATCCTGCTGAATATCCGCCTTGAAAAATATGGGAAAAAGCAGTACTCATACAATTTTCAGTGACATCAGGATACAATTGAGTTTCAGAAAAAGCCTGGGCTTCAAATTCTTTAACAGATAAAATATCTTCAGGAGTCTTGCCTCCATGCCAAGCCATATCTAATAAGCCAAAACTCAATTGACGAAGTGTTTGCATGCCTTCATGAAAACTAGCAGATTCTTTAATTTTTTCTACATATTCCATTGGGATAACTTCCCCAGTTTGGTAATGTTTAGCAAATAATGCTAGCGCCTCTTTTTCATAACACCAGTTCTCCAAGACTTGACTGGGTAATTCTACAAAATCCCAAGAAACAGAAGTTCCTGAGAGACTACTATAGGTTGTATTTGCCAGCATACCATGCAAAGCATGGCCAAATTCATGAAATAATGTAGTTACCTCATTAAAGGTTAATAAAGAGGGTTGTGTCTCAGTAGGTTTTGTAAAATTACAGACAATAGAAATATGAGGTCTTTCATTACTATTATTTTTAATTTGTTGAGATTTATAGGAGGTCATCCATGCACCATTTCGTTTTCCTTCCCTTGGGTGAAAGTCTGCATATAAGATAGCAATAAACTCACCTTTAGTATTTTTAACATGATACGTTTTTACATCTTCGTGGTATTTTTCTATAGTAAAAACTTCTTCAAAAGTTAAGTCATACAGTTTATTTGCTACTATAAATGCTCCCTTAATAACATTCTCTAATTGAAAATACGGCTTTAAAATTTCTTGATCTAAATTGAAAATTTCTTTTTTCAATTTTTCTGAATAGAAGGCACTGTCCCATTTTTGAAGTTGATCTATTCCGTCTACTCTTTTTGCAAATGACTCAAGATTTTTAAATTCTTTAAGTGCTGCTGGTTTTGCCTTTCTTACTAAATCTTCAGAAAAAGAAAGTACTTTTTCTGGAGTTTCAGCCATTCGCTCCTCTAACACAAAATGTGCATGAGTTTTATAACCTAGGATATTAGCTCTTTGATGTCTTAAATTAACAATGTTTAAAACAATTTTCTCATTGTTGTTTTCATTGTTTTGAAATCCCTTTTTTCCAAAGGCGATAGACAGTTTTCTTCTCAACGCTCTATTCTCTGCATAAGTTACAAACGGAATGTAACTTGGGTAGTCTAAAGTAATAAGCCAGCCTTCTTTATTTCTGTTTTTCGCCAATAATCTAGCAGCTTCTTTTGCCCCTTCAGGAAGCCCTATTAAGTCTTTTTCGTGGGTGATATGAAGTTCAAAAGCATTACTATCTGCTAGTACATTTTCGCCAAAATGCAAAGATAATTTAGACAATTCAGTGTCTATTTTTCGTAATTTCTCTTTGTCTTCACTATTTAAATTAGCTCCATTTCTTGAAAAACCTTTGTATTGTTTTTCTAGTAACATAGTTTGTTCAGGGTCTAAATTTAGGACTTCTCTAGTGTTGTATACAGATTTTACTTTTATGAATAGTGCTGAATTTAAAATCATATCATTTTTAAATTCACTAAGCCAAGGGGAAATTTCTTGGGCTATTTTTTGAATAGCTTCAGAAGTTTCAGCAGAGTTTAAATTAAAGAAAATACTGGTAATTCTTCCAAGTTTTTGTCCAGTAAGCTCAAGTGCCTCTGTAGTGTTTTTGAAGCTAGGTGCTTCAGGATTTGATATGATAGTTTCTATTTCCTGTTTGCAAATCTCAATAGCTTTTTTAATGGCAGGTTTGTAATCTGTGCTTGAAATTTTTGAGAAAGGAGCGGTATTAAAATCTTCTAATAAAGGATTCATTGGTGAGTTCAATAAGAATAATGATGTTATTTTTTTATGCGTTCCGAAGCTTGTGTTACTTTTATCTTTAAGCCTTCTTTGTAGGCTGTAATTTTGTCTTGAACACATTTGTCTGAAGCGCCAATAATTTGAGCAGCTAATATACCAGCGTTCTTTGCACCGTCTAATGCAACAGTTGCTACTGGAACACCTCCAGGCATTTGTAATATAGACAATACAGAATCCCATCCATCTATAGAATTTCTACTTTTTACAGGAACACCAATAATAGGTAAAGGACTTAAAGAGGCTACCATTCCAGGTAGGTGAGCGGCTCCTCCAGCACCAGCAATAATTACTTTAATACCCCGCGTGTGTGCATTTTTTGAGTAGTCAAATAATTTTTCTGGAGTTCTATGGGCAGAAACAATATCTACTTCTATCTGTATATCAAAACTTTCTAGGATGTCAATCGCTTCTTGCATGATTGGAAGATCTGAATCGCTTCCCATTATAATTCCTACCATTATGCGTTTTATTTACTGATTACTTTAATTAATTTTTTTACCTGTTGTGCAACTTTTCGTGCCTTATTAATATCTTTATTTACGATGGTTACATGACCCATCTTACGAAAAGGTTTGGTTATTTTTTTTCCGTAAATATGAGGAGTAACTCCATTAATTTGAAGAATTTTGTCAATATTTTCATAGACAACGTCCCCTGTGTGTCCTTTAGCACCTACCAGATTAACCATAATTCCTGCCACTTTATTGTCTGTATTTCCTAAAGGAAGGTTTAGGATACTTCTTAAGTGTTGTTCAAATTGGTTTGTATAACTAGCTTCAATACTATAATGACCAGAATTGTGAGTTCTTGGTGCTACTTCGTTTACTAAAATTTCATCTTCTTCAGTTTGAAACATTTCTACAGCTAATAATCCTACAAAATCAAAAGCATCAGCAACTTTTAAGGCAATTTCTCTTGCTTTTTTAGCTATGCTATCATCAATCCTTGCAGGACAAATAACATATTCTACTTGATTTGCTTCTGGGTGAAATTCCATTTCAACTACAGGATAAGAGGTTACTTCTCCATTACTACTTCTTGCAACAATAACCGCCAGTTCATTTTTGAATGGAATTAGTTTTTCCACAATACATTCTCCTTGAGGAAGGTTTTCTATATCCTCAAAAGTTCTAACAATTTTAACGCCAGTTCCATCATATCCAAAGCGGGCTGCTTTCCAAACAAAAGGCAACTCAATAATATCATTTTGAAAAGAGTGTTTGAGTTCTTCTAAATAGGCATAATGAGAGTAGGGCGCAGTTGGGATATAATTGTCTTTGTAAAAATTCTTTTGAGTGGCTTTATTTTGAATAATTCGAATGCTTTTTGGTGTTGGATAGATGGCAAGTCCTTCTTTTTCTAGGCGATCTAGCGCATCAATATTTACATTTTCTATCTCAATGGTTAGTAAGTCTACTTGTTTGCCAAAATTGTAAACGGTTTCAAAATCTAGTAAATCCCCTTGATGGAATTCGTTGCATATTTGAGCACAAGGAGCCTCTTTAGATGCATCTAAAATACTAGTGTAAATATCAAATTTTTGAGTCTCAGCTAAGAGCATTCTCCCCAGTTGACCTCCGCCAAGAACACCTAACTTAAAATCCGATGAAAAGTAATTCTTCAAAATAATCTAATATTATAATAAGAAACAAAAGTACACATTCTATTTTCTAGTTTTACATTAAAAGTTAGTGATTCTAAGAAGAGATCCATTTAAATTCTCTACTAAATATTCATTAGCAAAACAATTTACACCTTCTGTTAAAGGTGCTCCATTTAAAATATTAAATTCAGTGCCATCACATTGACATAGTAAACGAAGATTATCATCTACAATCATTTGAGAGCATGTAGATATATTTTCTCCTGGGCATAATCTATCAAAAGCTTTAAATTCGTTGCCATTTAAGTTGTATATAATTAAGCCTTGTAGTCCACCACTAGTATAAGCCCAGCCTCCAGGTACTTGTAAATCTATAAATTGAGGAAGGTCTAGGTTTATTGATTCATTTACAGTTACAAATGGGAAACAATTATTCAATATGCCTTTATTAGTGCAACTAAGTAATAAAACTGTTGCTACTAAAAAAAACGTTTTTTTCATTTTGTATTTTTTTTGAAATATTTAAATAAGAGCACAATTTACAAATATTTTGTACATTTGTATTATAAATCTCATCCCGTAAAAGGCAATGAGATTTTTGTATTTTATTCTGTATGTTGTTCTTATCATCTAAATGAACAATTTAAAAAATTTAAAAAACATGAGTGAGGTTTCCTATTATACCCCAGAGGGATTAAAAAAATTAAAAGACGAATTATTGCATTTAGAGCAAATTCAAAGGCCAAGAGTTACCCAAGAAATTGCAGATGCTAGAGATAAGGGTGATTTAAGCGAAAACGCAGAGTATCATGCTGCAAAGGAGGAACAATCACTATTAGAAACAAAAATTGCAAAACTTAAAAATGTGGTAGCAAGTGCTAGAATTATAGATGAATCTCAATTGGATGTTTCTAAAATCTTAATTCATTCAATCATAAAAATAAAAAATACGTCTAATAGTATGGTTTTTTCATATACTTTGGTAGCTGATTCTGAATCTGATATCAGGAATGGTAAACTTTCTGTAAATTCTCCAATAGGAAGAGGTTTGCTTGGAAAGGAATTAGGAGATATTGTAGAAATTCAAGTACCCAATGGAATTATGACTTTTGAAGTGATGGAAGTTAGAAGATAACACAACAAAAGAGTAATTAGATAGATTGCTTTTTTGTTTAAATTAGTTTTTATGAGTATTTTTAAAAAGATTATATCAGGAGAATTGCCTTCGTATAAAATAGCTGAAGATGAGGATTTTCTAGCTTTTTTAGATATCAACCCAAACACAAAAGGACATACCTTAGTAATTCCTAAAAAAGTAGTTAACAAGTTATTTGATTTAGATGAAGACACATACTCAGGATTAATGAAATTTTCATACAGAGTGGCAAAGGCTTTAGAAAAAACTGTTTTATGTAAACGTATTGGAATGAGTGTTATTGGCATAGAAGTTCCACACGTTCACGTTCACCTCATTCCCCTAAATATGATGGAGGATATGCGTTTTACTAGGAAAGAAAAATTGAATAAAGATGAATTTTTAGCTCTAGCGAAAGAAATATCAATAAATTTTGTTTAATAGAATTTCAATGCTAGTACCTTTGTTAACCTCAGATTTTTTTACAAATATTTTACCATTATGATAGTCTTCTATAATCCTTTTTGATAGTGATAAACCTAAACCCCAACCTCTTTTTTTAGAAGTATAACCAGGTTTGAATATTTTTTTAAACAACGATTTTCTCATTCCTTTACCGGTATCTAGAATAGTAACTTTAATATTTTTTGAATCAGAATTTATTTGTAGAGTTAATTGTCCTTTTCCTAACATGGCATCAACAGCATTTTTAATTAAGTTTTCTATTACCCAACCGTATAATTCTTCATTTAAATTACTATAGAGCTCTTTTTCAGAAGATTCAAATTTAAAAGATATTTGTTTAGAACATCTGTATTCAAGATAATTATAAGCACTTTTGGTAACAGAAACAAGATTTAATTTTTTTAATGTTGGTAATGAACCGATATTAGAAAACCTATTTGCTATGGTATTTAATCGATGAACATCTTTTTCGATTTCTAGAATGTATTTATCATTTATATTTTCCATTTTTAAAATGGCAATCCACCCTAATAGAGAAGACAAAGGTGTCCCTATTTGGTGGGCAGTTTCTTTTGCCATTCCTGTCCATAATTTATTTTGTTCTGCAACTTTACTAGATGTAAACATCATATAGATGACAGATATAAATAATGCAAGAATTAAAATTAAAGCTAAAGGATAATAAGAGAGTTTATTCAATAAATCTGAATTTCTATAGTAAACATATTGTTTTTTATTTTTAAAAAAATTAATCTCAATAGGTTTGTTTTGCTGTTTCATTATTTCTAACTGCTGCAACAGATAGATTGAGTCTTTTGCTTTAATAGTGTCTAAATTTAAATAAGAATCTACTCCTATTTTTCCATATTCATCCAACAGAATCATTGGAATATTAGTATTGCTTTTAATAATTTTATCCTCTAGACTAAAATCAGCATTTAAGTCTTGATTCATTGCAAACTGTTGCATAGCGGTCGCAACAATTTCCATTTTTACTCGCTCTTCTATTTTAAATTTAACAAAAAATATATACGTATTCCATAGAATTAAAGTTACTATGGTAAACGAGATTAAAATAGCAATCCGTTTTAATAGTAGTGTATTTTTAAAAAAAGTCATAAAACAAATATACTAGATTCAATTCTATAACTCATTTATAAAATTGATAGTATCTTTGTATAATAAAATTTTACTTCATGCTTTCCATTAATCCAAAAGAAATTTCAACTGGAAAATTACATGGTTATTTATTGGGTGCAGTAGCACCAAGACCAATTGCTTTTGCTAGTACTATAGATGAAAATGGAAATCCGAATTTATCACCTTTTAGTTTTTTTAATGTTTTTGGATCAAATCCTCCAACTATGATTTTTTCACCGGCACGAAGGGTTCGAGGAAATACGACTAAGCATACTTTACAAAATGTTGAACAAATTAAAGAAGTAGTTATAAATGTTGTTAATTACGATATTGTACATCAAATGTCTTTAAGTAGTTCAGAATATCCACAAGGTGTTAACGAGTTTGAAAAAGCAGGATTTACTATGTTACCTTCAGATATAGTAAGACCTTACAGGGTAGGAGAGTCTCCAGTTCAGTTTGAATGTAAAGTAATGGATATTATTTACACTGGTGATGAAGGTGGTGCAGGGAACTTAATTGTTTGTGAAGTAGTGAAAATTCATATTCAAGAAATTGTTCTAGATGCCGAGGGTATGATAGATCAACATAAAATAGATTTGGTATCTAGAGCAGGAGGTAGTTACTATTCTAGAGCCAAAGATGGTTTCTTTCAAATTCCTAAACCAATTACTGATTTAGGAATTGGAGTAGATAAAATTCCTTTGATTATTAGAAACAGTACTGTTTTAACAGGAAATAATTTGGGAATGCTAGGAAATGTAACAAGATTACCCACCGACTCCGATGTTGATAACTTTGCAAAAGAACACCCTTATTTAGTTGGTTTAGAAATGGTAAAAAAACATACATTTGCTCAAGAGTATTTAGATAATAATGATTTGCAAAGTGCTTGGAAAGTACTTTTATTAAAATAGTAATTATGGAAGTAATAGGTAAAGTTAAATTAATTGGAGAAACTCAAACTTTTGGAAGTAACGGTTTTAGAAAAAGAGAATTAGTAGTCACTACGGATGAGCAATATCCACAAATGATTATGATCGAGTTTGTTCAAGATAAATCTGATTTATTAAATAATTATTCAGTTGGTCAAGATGTGAAAGTCTCAATTAATTTAAGAGGTAGAGAATGGATTAATCCTCAAGGTGAAGCAAAATATTTTAATTCTGTTCAGGGTTGGAGAATTGAAAGCTTAACTCAAGCAGCACCTTCGCAAGCACCACCAACAGATCAATTTCAAGCAGCACCCGATTTAAGTATTGATGAGCCTGATGATTTACCTTTTTAGTAATCTTTTAATTTTATAATAAAAAAGCCTGACAATAAGTGAGGCTTTTATTTTTTATAAATATTATATAGTAATTACAGGAGTTATATATTTATCCAATATGTAAATTTTAAATTCAAAGATCTGAATCTTGGGCTAAATATTGCAGTAGCATAATTATCATTATAAACTAAAAACAAATCAGATAATGGGGCTATCCTCCACTGAAACCTAGTATTAATACTTAGATTTTTCCTTTGTGTACTGAATTGAAAAAATGTAGACCAAAATATTTTTTTAGTAAAAGTAATATCTAATTTTGGTCCAATTAACCATATAGAAGCATCAGGATATGGTGCTGGTAATTCTATTTTGTCATAATTTACTCGGATTGATCCTGAAAAATAAGGTTGTAATCGAAGAGTCATTGAGGATTCAAATGAATATTTATTACCATTATAAAAGGAACCAATCGAGGGGTTAATCCAAAAAGATATTTTTTTTCTTTGATCAGATATAAAACTTGCTTCAAAATTTGTGTAGTAATAATTCTTATTTCCGGGAAGTGAAATTGAATTTTCTGTTCCTGTTGGATCAAATTCATCATATAATTTTGTGTATCTATTAAACATGTTAAAACGCAATCGAGAACTGTTTATAAAATTAGCTTCCCATCTACTTATTATAGTATAATCAGAGTTTTCATAATCCAATTCAGGACGCCAAATAGATATGGGTGTCACTGAAAAAGTATGTCGTTGAATTTTTCCTTTTTTAGGCCAAAATTTTAATTCTAATTTTGGATTAATTTTTAGAATGTCGGTTCTTCTTACGAATCCAAGATCTGACCTAAAATCATCAGCTACAAAAACACCACTTAAACGGATATTTATATTTCTATTATTATATTCAGTTCTAAATCCAGCAGAAAAGTCATTAGAGTTCACATTCGGAGAAAAAGATTTGTGGAAAAAATATTTACCGTTCCAAGTATTATCTTTAGAGGCTAGGCCGTAATCTATTCCTAATACTCGGTTGTACTTATCTTCATCATTTATAAAATCGTAGTCTTTTGTAGCTTGTTTATTAATATATAGGACACTAATATTTGATCTACTAAACAACTTATGTTGAAGAGAAATTACTGAATTATTTACTGTAGGAATTTCATTAGCAATATCTTCATCAGTTTGCATACTTAAAATACCTATGCGCATATTATTATTTACTTTACCACTCAATCGAATACCAGCAATAATTCTATTTTCAATATTTTGATTATTAATGTTTTTTGCAATTCCTATTCGTCTTGAGAAAAAAGGATTAGAATCTCTACCGTCACCATAATCTCCAAACAAGTCACTATTTTCTATAAAAAACTGTCTCCGTTCAGGTAATCCAACTTCAAATCGTGTAAGATTCGTTACCTGTTGATCAACCTCAACTTGAGAGAAATCAGGATTTAGAGTCAAATCTAAATTCATTCTATTAGCAATTGTTAATTTTGCATCTCCACCAATTTTAAAACTATTAATAGTTTCATTATTTTCAAAATCTTTTGAGATGATAGAATTCATAAATGGAATAATAGAAACGGGTGACTTTGACTTTTCTAAAGGTCTTTCAAAAACGAGTTCACCCATGAAAGCAAGATTAAAAATATATTGATTTTGAGGTACATTGATCCAGGTACTTTGTTCATTATCTTGAGTATCAAAATGATAGGTGTTAAATCCCCATTTTGTTTCTCCTTCATTATATTTGAAAGCTGAGAGTGGAATTTTCCATTCTAAGATATAATGATTGTCATGAATTACTGATTCTCCAATCCATTTGGTATCCCATGCTGTATTAAATCCACGTATATCATTTCCTCCTCCAGAAAGCAACATTTCTCTTCGAACTCCAAAAGGGTTAGATCCAAATAAAAAGGCATTAGTTCCATCATTGAAAGTATCAAAAATGAGTGTAACACTGTCATTAGCACCACCTCTAAAATCTCTTCTTAATGAAGGGATTATGTAGTCTTTTCCTTTAGCATATACTTTTATACCTACATACAAATTTCTGTCATTAAACATGAATTTAATTTCAACTTGTCTTTTTGCTTGAGCGGTATCTGATGGAAAATATTGATGAAAGTTTGTTGCAGGCATTACATTTTTCCAAGAAGATTCATTTAAAATACCATCTATTTTAATTTCATCATTTGTGTATTTTGCCAATACAGATTTGTTTTGAGATTTTGATAAAACACAAAAAAACATAAGAAAATATAGAACTCTCATTAAATAAAATTATTTTTTTTAACAATCATTAAAATAAAACTAAACCTTAAAGATTTTTCACAAATATTAGTTAAATTTAATTCTGTTAAAAATATTAAAAATGGGTGTTTAATAATTAATTTTCTCTTTTAACAAAAGGGGAAAAAGTCATAGATTATAAAGTTTTTGATAAAAAATTAAAAAGAAAGTACAATATTTGCAGTTACTCCTGTACTTTCAGGAACAAATCTACAGACTCCTCCAATACAAATAAGACCACCCCGCTGTCTTCCGTAATTTAGTGCAAATCTTTGTGGACCTAAAGTGTAACTCCCCCCAAAATTATAATAATGGATTCTTTTTGCTTCATTATCATTACCATAGTTGAATATATCATTAACATACATAGCAACTTTAGGATTTAGATTAAATTCTAAAGTTCCACCAACCCAATTTTTTCTATCATCTTTAGACCACAAATGTTGAGCTTCAAAACGAAGAGATTTTCCAGACCCCATTTTATAGGTTGATTCACTGACAAATATATTTGATTTTACTATTCCAAAAGTTTCTTCTATATACCTTTTATTGTAGTATTGATTTACATAGTAAAATACTGAACTCCAATCCCCAGACCATTTCTTTCTGATTTCCATACTAATATCAGAGAAATATTTTTTTCCAAATTTAAGAAGGTCAGAGTCATACTCGAAATTTAAATAGTCAAAGTCACCACTTAATCCGGCCCAGTATGACATATTTAAAGCAATCTTTGTTCCGTATTTCCCTCCTAATGTAGTTTTCTTTTTTAGTGAATAGAATAAATCAACTTGTCCTCCAATTTCACCAATCTTTAATAATGAAAAATCTTGAAAAGAAACTTGAGGTTGGGCTTGATATACATAAATGTTTGTGAGTAAATAATCGTGCTGTTTAGTTAAGGCAGGAATATAGTTTATTATATTTTGATTGAAGGTGTTTCCTGTGGCATTTCTTTCAGAATAGAAAGTCATATTTTCAATTCTTCTAAAATTAGCATTAATTCCAAAACCTTTTTTCCCATATCCAATATCAAAAAGGAATGCACTACCTTGTTTTTTATTTCTAATTACATCAAAAATAATAATAGCATCATTACTTTTAGAAACAAATTCTGCACTAGAGTAGAAATTATTTGAAGCAAAGTTTAATCTACTTGAGACTGCATTTGTAAGATCGTTAAAATTAAAATCCGTATTGTCGTTTATTTCCTTTCTACCTACATAACTTATACCTAAATCTAAATTCCATGAGCTTACTTTTAAGATTGATGAAATGTTGAATTCAGAATTAAATCCATAAATAGATCCATCTGAAATATCAAAACCACTTCTCTGATTTCCATACAAGGCAGAAAAGATTATGTTTTCTGTTGCATAAAACCTAATTCTACCTCCTCTCAATGCATTATTTATACCTAGTTGGCGATCTTCCCAAGAGCGAAGAATCAAACCACTACCGTATTGTTCGTAAAAATATCCTGCAGTAGCCTCAATTTTTTTTGACGTATATTTTGCATAGTAAAGTGCAATAGTTGATTTATCAAAATCAGGAGAGTAGTTTAATAGACTCATTGGTTCATATCCTTCGGCTTGAATTCCAAAGGAAAAATTTGATATAGAATAATCAATTTTTAAATAATTATTAGATCTAAATCTATTTTTTTCGGTGAAGTCTCCAGTTTTTTCGTCATCAACATAATATTGAGAATTGGATTCAAAACCAACAGTTAGATTATCATTTTTTTGTGCTTGAATTAATATTGTGAGTAAGAATAATTGCAATACTAATAATTTTTTCATTTTTTTAGTGTTAATTAGAAATTATTTTTTGTTTTCTTGTATAACCTTAAAAAGTTCATCTTCAACACCCGGTGAATAACCTGAATGAATATAAATAATCTCAGCACCTTTAAGAACATATGTTTGAGGAATTGTAGAAATATTTAGTGCCCTTTTAAATTCTTGATTTTTATCCAATAGAATTTTATAAGGCCAATCTTTACCATTAATCATTGGTCTAATTCTTTTTTGAGTTCTAGAATCATCAGTAGATATCGCAATCAATTCAACGTTAGCACTCTGTTGCCACTCATCATATATTTCACTGATAGCATCCAACTCATTTATACAAGGAACACACCATGTTGCCCAAAAGCTTAAGACGGTGATTTTATCTTTTGAAATTTCATCTAAAACATACAAAGGTTTACCTTCTAAAGTGAATAAAGTAGTATTTGGAACTGATTTTTGACTAAAACCAATAGAACAGGAAAGTATGCAAATTATAATTGAAAGTTGTTTCATGTATAATAATTAGAAATTATATTTATTGAGTAAAAATATATAAATTATTAATATTCTATGATATAATTTTTTGTTTTGTATCTTTGGAATTGTAAAATTTCTACTAATTAAGGTAAAAAATTAATTATTACATAATAAAAAACCAATTGCATTATGAAATTAATAAAAATATTTTATTTATTTATATTAACATTCCTTTTAGGCTGTTCAACATCGTCCGATAATAACACTAATACACAACTACCTTTTGGTCCTGAGTATATCTTGTTATCGTCTGATAAATCTATCCTTGAAATTGGAGAAACTGTGTCTATGACGGTCATTGATGATGAAGATGTTGATATAACTGCTCAATCAACAATATTTATAGACGATACACCGATAGTTGGTAGTACTTTTACACCATCTTTAGCTGGAAGTTATCAAATTAAAGCTACTTATCAATCTGTTACTAGTAATAAAATATATGTTACGGCGGATATGCCTGTTGTATTAAGTAGAATTGATGTGATCTTATCTGAACCTGCTATTTTTCTTGGAGGGACTGTAACCTTTTCAGCATTTGCAATTTATAGTGACAATACCTCTGTAGAAATTACTTCTGAAAGTGAGTTCTATGTGGATGATATGCTTATATCAGGAACTGAATTCACTGGAGCCCAAGTTGGAAGTATTGAAGTAAAAGCAGTATACCAAACAATATCAAGTGGTTCTTTTCAAGTACACATAGTTGATCCGTCCACTCTTCCATCTAATTTCTCTAAAAAAGCTGTTATTGAAGATTTTACTGGTACTTGGTGTGGATGGTGCCCTAGAGTATCTTATGCTGCAAGTCTTGTTGAAGAGCAAACTGATAAAGTTTTTACAGTTGGTATTCATAATGGAGATCAAATGGCTAATAGTTTTGGTAGTACCTTAGAGAATTTTTATAATGTTGGCGGTTGGCCAACAGCATACATAGATCGTGCATCTCTATGGAACTATCCAGAACCCAACAATATAAGTCAGGCTTTAGAAGCAGCAGAAGGAACTGTTAATATTGGTTTGGCAATTGAGTCTTCATTAAATGGTTCTAATTTAGACATGACTATTTACCAAGGATTTCTTCAAAACATGACTAATGTAAAATTGCTTGTTTTTATCTTAGAAAATGGTATTATTACAAATCAATCGAACTATACTGGATATTACGGTGGTTCTAGCACTCTTACTGATTTTGAGCATAATGGAGTCTTAAGATATGTTGCAACAGATATAATGGGAGATCTTACAACTTCTACATTAGGAATTCATGAACGATCATTTAGTGTGAATTTAAGTTCTTATGGAGTTCTAGATTTATCAAAAATAGGTATTTTAGCTATGTTAGTTAATGATTCCGCGAGAGTGTTATATAATGCTCAGTATGCTTCTCCAAATGAAACTAAAGATTTTGATTAATTCAAAAAGCTATTTTTTGTCTTGTATTTCTAGATTAAAATTAGATTTTCTTCTTTATGAAAGAAAGGGGTATCTATAATCTTTAGGAGAAACAAATGTTTCTTTAATTAACCTTGGAGATACCCATCGTAATAAATTTTGTGCAGAGCCTGCTTTGTCATTTGTGCCAGAGGCCCTTGCACCACCGAAAGGTTGCTGGCCAACAACAGCGCCTGAAGGTTTATCATTTATATAGAAATTTCCTGCACAATTTTCTAATATTTTAGTTGCTTCTGTAATGGCATATCTATCTGTTGAAAAAACGGCTCCTGTTAGCGCATACTCAGAGGTAGCATCTACTAAACTTAGCGTTTCTTTCCAGTCACTATCTTCATATACATAAATGGTTACAACTGGTCCAAATAATTCTGTACACATGGTAGTGTATTTAGGATCTTTTGTTACAATTACTGTTGGTTCAATAAAATATCCTTTAGACTTATCATAGTTTCCTCCGGCTATAATTTGAGCATTAGGATCTGTTTTAGCAGCATCTATGTATGAAGCTAATTTGTTAAAAGATCCCTCGTGAATTACTGCTGTGATAAAATTCCCCATATCTTCAGGAGACCCCATTTTGAAAGAAGCTACATCCTCTTTTACATAGTCAATGATTTCATTTGCCAATGATGATGGTAAATAAATTCTTGAAGCTGCTGAACATTTTTGTCCTTGAAATTCAAAAGCACCACGGGATATTCCAGTTGCTACTTGTTTTGCATTAGCTGAAGGATGGGCAATAATAAAATCTTTCCCTCCTGTTTCTCCAACAATTTTAGGATATGTTTTGTAAATATGAATATTTTCTCCAATCTTTTTCCATATGTCTTTAAATACATGAGTAGATCCTGTAAAATGAATACCTGCAAAATCTGGACTAGCCAAAACAGTATTGGTTATCATTACAGGATCTCCACATACCATATTGATAACTCCATCGGGTAAACCAGCCTCTTTGAAAATATCCATCAATACTTTAGCTGAAAACATTTGGTGATCAGAAGGTTTCCAAATTACAGTATTACCCATTAAAGCAACGCATGCAGGGAGGTTCCCTGCAATGGCTGTAAAGTTAAATGGGGTAATTGCATACACAAAGCCTTCAAGTGGACGATATTCAATACGATTCCAAACACCCTCAGATGAATCTGGTTGTTCTTCATAGATTTGAGACATAAATTCCACATTAAACCTGAGAAAATCTATATATTCACAAGCTGCATCAATTTCAGCTTGATGTACAGTTTTTGATTGCGCAATCATAGTTGCTGCATTAATTCTTGCTCTATAAGGGCCAGCAACCAATTCAGCAGCTTTTAAAAAAATTGCAGCTCTTTGTTCCCAGGGCATTTTTGACCAACTTTTTCGTGCTTTTAAAGCTTCAGAAATTGCATTTTCTATGTGTGATTTGTCACCTAAGTGATACTGACCAACAACATGTTGATGATCATGAGGAGGTGTCATATTTTTTGTATTTCCTGTCCGAACTTCTTCTTTCCCAATATACATCGGTACATCCTCAGATCCATTAAAATAAGCATCATATTGTTTTGCAACAGCATTTCGTTCTGGACTACCAGGAGCATACGATTTAACAGGTTCATTGATAGCAGTTGGAATTTGAAAAAGACCTTTTCCCATTTTATGTGTTTTTAAGTTATAATCTACTATTTTTGTGAGACAAAGTTACAACTAATTTGTTACTTCTTTTGAATATGTTTTTACATTATCCATTGATGAGAACTCTTTTATTTATATGTGTAGTCCAGTAATTTATCTCTTTAAAAAATGAGTTTGACTTACTCGTATTAGTGATAAAAAAACCAATAAAAGTCATTATTTTTGAGTATATTAAACAAAAAATATAAATTTGTTTTGGTGCAAGTATTAAAAATTGGATTTTATTTAATGGAAGACCTTCATACTTTATTTTAAGTAATAATTTAGTTTTTTTGTATCAATGTTTTTTTTCTGACTTTAGTTTAATGATTCTGGAGTTATAAGTTGAAACGAAGGGACAATCACTTTAAAATTATTTTCTGTATTAATATTTTTCATTACAAAAAAACCTTTCATAGATCCAATATTTGATTGTAGAAAAGTTCCCGAATTATAGGTGTAAGAATCTTGTGGAAGTAGAATTGGTGTTTCACCAACAACACCTTTACCGTTTACGATTTCTTTAAAATTTAACGTGTCAAAAATCACCCAATGTCTTTTTGTTAATTGAACTGTATTTTTGGATTTGTTTTTTATAGTGATTTCATAGCTAAATGAATGTAAATTTAGGTCATTATTATCTATTAGTCCTTCATAGGTTGTTTTAACCAATATTTTAATTCCTTTTGTTATCTGTTCATCAGCCATACAACTAATCTAATATATTGATTCTTAACTCAAAACATGAATTTTACAAATGAAGTGATTTAATTATTGTTCACCGTCATATTTAATTGTTCCAACCCCAATTACTCTATCGAATAGAGAGCCAAAAGCTTTGTAATAAACTATCACAGTATAATAATTTTCTGTTTTAGAGAAATTTCCTCTGATTTCAGATTCGGAGATAATCTCTTCATAAGTTTTTGTCACAAATGTATAATTATAAAAACCTTGTTTTAAAATAAGCTGAGTAGTGTAATAATTTGAAGAAGGGTCAAAAATCATTTTATTTTGTTCTGTTAAGCTAAAATTATTAAAAGCTCCGTAAACATATACCTCCTTGTTTTTAATTTCTTGCTCAACTTTTAAGGAAAAATGCATCGAAGCATAATCTGCCTCTGTATTTGGATCATATGCTTCAATATTTCTAATGATAAATTGGCCATTAATATCAGGATTAAAAGTGTAAGATTTTGAAGATCTGTTAATATATGGATACAGGTAATTATGATAAATTTCTCTTCGTTCAGTTCTTATAATATTAACATTAGGGTTTCTAATAATTTTGTTATCAAAATATAAATATTCATTACCCCCCCAAAAATTAGTTTTTCTTGTATAGTTATATATCAATTGATTTGGTTTGTAAAATTGTGGTTTTATATTTGTAATTGCTGTTTTCCAATTTTCATTTTGTAGTATGGCAATATGAATTTCTTGACTAGGATTGTTGATTTGAAGTCTAGGATGATTTACCAAGAAATTTACTGTTTGCTCTTCATTCATATTCTTGGTGTTTCTACTTCTACTTACAGATACTCCTACTGTTGCCGTGTATTCATGTAATGTAAATCTTCTTGTGAAAATAACTTCACCCACGTCATCCAATACAGATAGTAAATAATTTCCGCTTTTGGTGATTTGAGTATTTTGATTTGGGAATTGAACAGAATAATGAGTATAGTTTTGAAATGTGTTGAAAGAATTCTCTACATTAAAGATAATATTAGATTGAAAACCGTTAATGTATTGATTAGAAAGTAGATTACTTTTTTTCCAATCATAGGTCATCAATTCAATTTTATAATAATAATCTTTTTGATCACCTTGTAAATCATCAAAGTTGAGTTCAATTATTTTACCTAGGGGAATAATGTGATTAAAATCAGAATTATTTACAGGTTTTAATTGAATTGATTTTATGTAGTAAGGTTCTATCTTCTGAGCGTTACCAGAATTAAAAATAAAGAGAAAAAAAAAAGAAAGAAATATGTTTTTCATAAAAATGATATAATATATATAATTTATAAAATTGATTTAAAAATAATTATAAATTTAATGAATTAAACAATACAACAAATTAATCTATTTAGAATTGTTATAAATAAGTTTAAATAGATAATTTAAAGGTTCATTTGTTCCAACATCATTTGCAAAATCTTTAAATTTGCATGATTTTTTTAGATAATTAAATTCCGAAAGAACATGTCAAAAGACATTCATATCAAAAAAGGTTTGGACATTAAACTAGTTGGCGAAGCAAATAAAGTAACTAGTAATATATCTGTAAAAGGTATGTTCGCTTTAAAACCTGAAGACTTTCATGGTATTATCCCAAAACTTATTGCAAAAGAAGGAACTGAAGTAAAAGTTGGAGAATCACTTTTTTATTCAAAAAGTGATGAACGTATTTTGTTTTCTAGTCCTGTAAGTGGAAAAGTAACCGAGATTATTCGTGGAGCAAAACGTAAAATTTTAGCCATCAAAATATTTGCAGATGGTAAACAGGAGTTTAATGATTTTGAAAAGAAAGAAGTAAAGAAAATGTCTCCTGAAGAAGTCAAAAATCATTTACTTAAATCGGGTTGTTGGCCTTTTATAAAGCAACGACCATTTGATATTATTGCAAACCCAAATCAAGCTCCAAAATCAATTTTTATTTCAGCTTATGCGAGTTCGCCATTAGCTGCTGACTATGATTTTACCTTAGCAGGTAAAGAAAAAGAATTGCAAGCAGCAATTACAGTAATTTCTAAATTAACGTCAGGAAAAGTTCATGTTTCTGTAGGTAAAGACACAAGCTCTTCATTTAGTGGATTAGAACACATTGAACTTCATCAAGTCTCTGGACCTCATCCAATTGGTAATGTAAGTACACAAATTTCACAAATAGATCCAATTAACAAAGGAGAGGTTGTCTGGATTATTTCTCCTCAAGATTTAGTAGTTATTGGAGAATTATTTTTAACTGGAAAATTTAATCTTACAAGAACCCTTGCTTTAACAGGTTCTCAGTTTGAGAAACCATCCTATGTTTCAGTAGTTGCAGGCTCATCAATATCAACCATTACAGCTAAAAATATCAATCTAAAAAACACAAGAATTATTAGTGGAAATGTTCTTTCAGGAACACAAGTTCCCGAAGATGGTTTTTTAGGATATTATGATAATCAGATAACAGCAATCCCTGAAGGAAATGATTATGAATTTTTTGGATGGAATAAACCTGTTTTTAATAAAATCTCTACCTCAAGGGCATTAACTTTTTCTTGGTTAACTCCAAAGAAAAAATATGATTTAAACACAAATACAAATGGAGAACATAGAGCATTTGTGGTAACTGGTTCCTATGAAAAAGTATTTCCATTAGATTTATACCCTTTACAATTTTTAAAAGCATGTATGTATCAAGATTTAGATGAGATGGAAAATCTAGGTGGATATGAAGTTGCTCCTGAAGATTTTGCACTCACAGAATTTATCTGTGTATCTAAACAGCCTCATCAACAAATCGTGAGAAATGGTTTAGATTTAATGAAAGAAGAATTAGGCTAAAAATACACATAAAATGAGCTTAAAAAGTAATTTACATAATTTAAAAGAGAAGTATAAAGGAACTAAAATGGCTCCTGCGTTTAACGCAATCCATACTTTTTTATACTTACCTAATGAGATAACTCATAATGGGACACACATTAAAGCAGCAGATGATTTAAAGCGTACAATGAACATTGTAATCATGGCCCTAATACCATGCCTAATGTTTGGAATGTTTAATGCTGGATACCAACATTATGCAGCAATAGATGCATCAAAAGGTATTACATCAGATTTTTCTGTTCTAGGAAGTTTTATTACTTGGGATAATTTTTGGATTGGAGTTATTAAAGTACTTCCTCTAGTTATTGTTTCCTACGGAGTAGGATTACTAGTAGAGTTTATCTTTGCTGTTATTAAAGGACATGAAGTAGAAGAAGGTTACCTAGTAACGGGTATGTTAGTCCCACTTATTGTGCCAATAGATACGCCACTTTGGATGCTATCAGTAGCAGTAATTTTTGGAGTTGTAATTGGTAAAGAAGTATTTGGTGGTACGGGAATGAATATTTTAAATCCAGCATTAACAATTAGAGCATTCCTTTTTTTTGCTTATCCAACGTGGATGAGTGGTGATAAGGTTTGGGTCTATGACGCTGTTAATAGAGTAGGAACTCCTGATGCAATTTCTGGGGAAACAATTTTAGGAAGTTATGCTCAAAATCAATCAATAGTCTATTCTAACTGGGATATGTTTTTTGGCTTTATTCCAGGTTCAGTTGGAGAAACATCAACTTTTTTAATTTTATTAGGAGCTGCGTTTTTAATTTTCACTAAGATTGGTAGCTGGAGAATTATTCTATCTACTTTCATTGGAGCTGCTTTGATGGGATTAATTTTTAATCTAATAGTTGTTACAGATATCATTTCAGATTCTAGTAAATTTTATGGATTAATGAATACAATATGGTGGCAACATCTTATGATAGGTGGATTGGCCTTTGGAGCTGTTTTTATGGCTACCGATCCAGTGACAGGGTCACAAACAAATAAAGGTAAATGGATTTATGGTTTCTTAATTGGTTTTATTTCAATTATGATTCGTGTTTTTAACCCAGCATACCCCGAAGGAGTATTCTTGGCAATTCTATTAATGAATGTTTTTGCTCCAACAATAGATCATTATGTAGTTCAGGGAAATGTAAAGAAAAGATTAAAACGTTTAAAAGCTAAAACTGCCTAAAATATGTCTAAAAAAACAGATAGTAATTCATATACAATGATTTTTGCCATAGGGATGGTTTTAGTTGTTGGGTCTTTATTAGCTTTTTTAGCGTCGTCTTTAAAGCCCAATATAGATGAAAATAAACGAATAGAAAAGCAACAAAACATCCTGTATGCTATGGGTGTTAATGAAAACGATGAATCTAGTGCTTCATTTGTTTCAACATCAATTGCTGGATCAGAATTTAAAAAATATATTAAACAACAATTAGTAATTGAAGGAGATATTATTTCAGAAAATGAAAAGGCTTACTTAATTGATGTAAAAAAAGAAAAATCAAAAGTAAAAAATGGAGGGGTTAGAAGATTACCATTATTTGTTGGTGAGAAAGATGGTAAGACATTTTATGTTGCACCAATAAGAGGTAAGGGACTCTGGGACGCTATTTGGGGTTATGTTGCCATGGATAAAAACATGATTGTACAAGGAGCATATTTTGACCATAAAGGTGAAACACCAGGATTGGGTGCAAACATTAAACAACGATATTTTATGGATGATTTTATTGGTGAACATTTACTAGATAATTCTGGAAATTTCAAAGGGATTACTGTTGCCAAAGGTAATAACGACCCCAAGAATAATGATAAGACAGATTATGAAGTTGATGCCATTGCAGGGGCAACTATTACTGGTGATGGAGTATCTGCAATGATAAAATCAGATTTAAAATTATATGTAGATTATTTCAAAACTTTAAAACAATAATTTATGGGACTTTTATCAAAAAAAGACGCAAAATTAGTTACAGATCCACTAACTGATAATAACCCTATTACAATTCAAGTATTAGGAATTTGTTCTGCATTAGCTATTACAGCTGAATTAGAAGCTTCTATTGTAATGTCTGTTTCAGTTCTGTTTGTTTTAGGGTTAGGTAATGTAGTTATTTCATTAATGAGAAACATCATTCCATCGAAAATTAGAATTATTGTTCAATTGATAGTTGTTGCGACTCTTGTAATCATTGTTGATTTAGTTTTGAAAGCTTTTGCTTATGAATTAAGTAAAACATTATCAGTTTTCGTTGGGCTGATTATTACCAACTGTATAATTATGGGACGTTTTGAAGCATTTGCTTTAGGTAATGGTCCTTGGAAATCTTTTTTAGATGGTATTGGAAATTCTTTTGGATATGCAGTTATTTTAATCATTGTTGGGTTTTTTAGAGAGTTGTTAGGTTCAGGAACTTTACTAGGAATCCAAGTTTTAGGAGATCCAATTGAAAAAACAGGATTATTTGCGTTTGGTTACGAAAATAATGGGTTTATGTTATTATCTCCTATGGCACTAATTGTAGTTGGATTGATTATTTGGGTTCAACGAAGTAAAAATCAATCATTAATTGAAGAAAATTAATAGATATGGAACACTTAGAATTATTTTTTAAATCTATATTTATAGATAACATGGTATTTGCAACATTTCTTGGGATGTGTTCTTATCTTGCTGTTTCAAAAAAAGTAACTACGGCTGTGGGTCTAGGAGCTGCTGTTATTTTTGTTTTGGCAGTAACAGTTCCATTAAATTGGTTATTAGATCAATATTTATTACAAGAAGGAGCTTTGGCTTGGTTAGATCCTAAATATGGAGTTGATGGCAGTGAAACGTTAGACTTAAGTTTTCTTTCATTTATTATGTTTATTGCTACTATTGCAACAATGGTTCAATTAGTTGAAATTGTTGTAGAGAAATTTTCACCCTCTTTATATAATTCTCTAGGTATTTTCTTACCACTAATTGCTGTTAACTGTGCCATCTTAGGAGGGTCTTTATTTATGCAATCCCGTGAGATTCCTAGCTTAGGGTTAGCCTTAACATATGGAGTTGGATCAGGTATTGGATGGTTTTTGGCTATTCTAGCGATTGCAGCGATTCGTGAAAAAATTAGATATTCAAGTATCCCTCCAGCCCTGAGAGGATTGGGAATTACTTTTATTATTACAGGCCTTATGGCTATTGGTTTTATGAGTTTTGGAGGAATGCTAACTGGAGGCGATGAAGATAAAAAGAAAGATATCCCTGATGTAGTCAAACTGAATATAGTAAATCCCAATATTGATTCTATTGACAAAATAAATGTTACTGAGTTCTCAGAAAAAATTGATACGAATGTAGTAGCAGAAAATATTAAAGAAACAGAAAACTAGTATGATATCATTAGCAGCAGGTACCACAGGAACTATTTTAGCAACCGTAGCAGCTTTTTTACTGATTACCTTGTTATTAGTAGCATTATTATTATTTGTAAAACAAAAACTCTCCCCTTCAGGTCCAGTTACCATTACTATCAATGGAGAGAAGAAAATTGAAGTTGCTTCAGGAAGTACACTATTAACAACCCTAGGAAATGAAAAGATTTTTTTACCATCAGCCTGTGGTGGAGGTGGCTCATGTGTTCAATGTGAGTGTCACGTGAATTCAGGAGGTGGAGAAGCTTTACCAACAGAAACTCCTCATTTCTCTAGAAAAGAACTAAAACATGGAATACGTTTAGCTTGCCAAGTTAAGGTAAAACAAGATATGGATATTTCTATTCCTGAAGAAGTATTTGGAATTAAAAAATGGGAAGCTACAGTTGTAAGAAATTATAATGTTGCTTCTTTTATTAAAGAATTTGTTGTAGAAATACCCGAAGATATGGGATATAAAGCTGGAGGTTATATTCAAATTGAAATCCCTAACTGTGAGATTAAATTTTCAGATATAGACATCACAGCTCATCCAGAAGAACATGAAACACCAGATAAATTTCAAGCAGAATGGGATAAATTTGGCTTGTGGCCTTTAATTATGAAAAATAAAGAATCTGTAGAACGTGCTTATTCGATGGCTTCTTATCCTGCAGAGGGAAGAGAAATTATGCTTAATGTTCGTATAGCTACTCCACCATGGGATCGTTCTAAAAATGGATGGATGGATGTAAATCCTGGAGTTGCATCATCCTATATTTTTGCCCAAAAACCTGGAGATAAAGTAACTATATCTGGACCTTATGGTGAGTTTTTTATTAATGAGTCTGAATCTGAAATGCTGTATGTTGGAGGTGGAGCAGGTATGGCGCCAATGCGTTCTCATTTGTATCATTTATTCAAAACTCTAAAAACTGGTCGTAAAGTAACTTACTGGTATGGAGGTAGATCAAAAAGAGAATTATTTTATATAGACCACTTTAAATCTTTGGAAAAAGATTTTCCAAACTTTAAGTTTTACATGGCCTTGTCTGAACCAATGGAAGAAGACAATTGGAAAGTGAAAGATGGAATTGAAGGAGAAGGAGATGGATTTACTGGTTTTATTCATAATTGCGTTATAGATAATTACTTGAATCTTCATGATTCGCCAGAAGATATTGAATTGTATTTCTGTGGACCACCACTTATGAACAAAGCAGTACAAAAGATGGGTGAAGATTTCGGTATCCCAGATGAAAACATAAGATTTGATGACTTTGGAGGTTAATCTTAAGTAATTACAACAATAAAAAAACCAGCTGTATTTGCTGGTTTTTTTATTTTAAAATTGTTTCTAAATGGTAGATTGGCTCATTATTTTCGTATTCAAATAATTTAGAATAATCCATTACATTAGGAACACTATCTAATTTACATAAATAGGAAATAACTGCCGTTAGTCCATTAAATAATAGTTCTTTATCTCTAGGGTTTCGTGGTTTTTGATTATAGTGGCAAAGAGGTGTTTTAAAACCACATGCTTCCAAAAATATTTTTTCAATTTGTAAAAGTTGTAGTGGAGTATATCCATTAAATTTTCTTTCTAATTTTTGGTGAACAGACCCTATGTAATTAAGTTGCAATGATCCATGATCATTAGAAAGATGTTTCCAGCTGTCATGATTATCTAATATATTACCAACTGCACAAGCAGCACAATCCTCTGGATCAAGAGAATTATTATGGAAGGCTTTATATAATTTAATGATTGCTTCTTCTAGTCTCTTTGGAATCTTCATTTTTTTTGAAGTTGGGTTTCAACCTAAAATTACAAAATTTTTTCAATATTCAAAAGGTCATTTCTTCGATTAAGTAGTTAAAATTTCATTAAGTAACTTAATGGAAGTCAACTAATCAAAAATTACATCAATTCTAGAGAAGCACAAATAAACAAGTTACCTTTGTAAAAATTTTTCATATGACTACTTTTCAAGAGTTAGATTTATCAAAACAACTTTATAACAGTATTGAAGAGTTAGGGTTTACACAGCCAACTCCTATACAAGAAGCTGCTTATTCTGTTGTTCGTTCTGGTAAAGATGTTGTCGGAATTGCTCAAACAGGAACAGGAAAAACATTTGCTTACATGATTCCTATTCTTAGAGACTTAAAATTCTCAAAGCAATTAACTCCAAGAGTACTAGTAGTTGTACCAACTCGTGAACTGGTATTACAAGTTGTTCAGGAAATTGAAAAATTGTCTACATATATAAATAATAGAGTTCTTGGAGTATATGGCGGAACTAATATAAATACACAAAAACAAGCTGTAGCTCAAGGGACTGATATTATTGTAGCAACACCTGGAAGATTATATGATTTAGCACTAAGTAATGTTTTAAAATTAAAATCAATTCAAAAATTAGTGATTGATGAGGTAGATATTATGCTAGATTTAGGCTTTCGTTTCCAACTGCTAAATATTTTTGATTTACTACCAAAAAGAAGACAAAATATTATGTTTTCAGCGACAATGACCGATGAAGTAGATACACTAATTACAGATTTTTTTAAAGCTCCACAGAAAATTTCAGTTGCTTTAAGTGGAACTCCTTTAGACAATATTAAACAAACATCTTATTTAGCTACTAATTTTTATACAAAAGCAAATTTGCTAAATTATTTACTAGCGGACAAAGAGGAATATAGTAAAGTCTTAGTTTTTGTTTCCAATAAACGCAGGGCAGATTTATTATTTAATTCACTTGAAGAAGTTTTTGGATCTGACAGTTGCGTAATACACTCTAATAAAACACAAAATTATAGAATACGTTCAATTCGTCAGTTTGATGAGGGAAGTAATCGAATTTTAGTTGCTACAGATGTAATGGCACGTGGATTAGATTTAGATGGAATTACACATGTTGTAAATTTTGATACACCTTATTTCCCAGAAAATTACATGCATAGAATTGGAAGGACTGGACGAGCAGAGCGTGAAGGGAAAACAATTCTATTTTCGACAGAAAAAGAGCTAGAATCTAAGGAAAGAATTGAAGTATTAATGAAGTATGAAATTCCAGTACTTGACTTTCCAAAGGAGGTGGAAATATCTAAACAATTAACAGAAGAGGAGAGGCCTAAAGAAGACCAAGAAATTTCAAAAAATAGAGTTTCTGAGGAATACATTCCGGGACCAGCTTTTCATGAAAAAAGTCAAAAAAACCAAAAAACAAATCAAGGAGGGTCTTACAGAAGAGAGATAGCAAAAAAGTATAAGAAGCCAAAAACTCGTGGTGATAAAAATTACAATTTGAAAAAAAAGAGGAAATAAAAATATGACTAAAAAAAGAATTTAACAAAATAATGCAAGTATTAACACAACAAGAACTTCATAACCTTGCTATGAATATAGTAGGTAAGAAATTAGAAAAAATGGGTTATGAATTTCAAGCTATAAACAGTAAGTTAAAAAAACACCCTCAATTTGTCTTATTTAAAAAAGGAGAACCTACTATTTTTGTATTGGTGAAAGCCTCTAATAATATTCAGAATCCGGAAGAATATGATGTTTTATGGATGGAAACATTCAAAGAACATGCAAAAAAGCAAAATGCTAAAGTTTGGTTTGCTGGTGTTGGAATTGCTAATGCAGAAAGCATTGAAAATCCTGTTTTTAAAAACCAACCGTATTACGTAGCTTTTGAGGATTTTATTAAAATTTTAGAATAAAAAAAAGCACCACTATGTGTGATGCTTTTTTTTATTTTTTATAAAATAAGTTTTTACTCAGCTTTGGTTTCTAGCATATCAAAGAATTGGCCAATTTTTGGTAAAATTATAATTTTGGTTCTTCTGTTTATAGATTTATTTGCTGGGGTATCGTTAGGTGCTAGTGGCACATAGCTACTTCTTCCTGCAGCTATTAATCTACTTGGTTCTACTTCAAACTTAGATTGCAACACTCTGGTAATAGATGTGGCTCTTTTGGTAGATAAATCCCAGTTATCTTGTATAATGTCATTGTTAATTGGTGTAGAATCTGTATGACCTTCAATCATCACATCCATTTCTGGCTGACTGTTGATTACTGTAGCTACTTTTTCTAAAACCGAATATGCTTTTTCAGTTATTGTATAACTACCGCTTTTAAATAATAATTTATCTGAAATAGAGATAAAAACAACGGTTTTTTCTACATTTATTTCGATGTCTTCGTCGTCAATACCATCTTTTAATTCCTTTTTCAAGTTGAAAGCTACAACTAAATTTAAAGAATCTTTTTTAGTAGCAGCAGCTCTGATTCTATTAATGTACTTGTCTTTTTTACTTAATTGAGCTAGTGTTTCTTTTATATTATCTGTAGCTCCTTGAGTTAATACAGTCAAGTTATCAACATATTCTAGGGTCTTCTTTTTATCATTTTTTAAATCAGCAATGATATTATTTAAGTTTATTACATCAGCATCACATTTTTCATTATCAATAACACATTTTGTTAAACTATTTTTAACAGCAACTAATTCGTCTTTCGTTTGATCATGTTTAACCTGAAGTGCTGCATGTTCTTTTTTAGAAATACAAGAAATTATAATAACTGAGACAAATGATAGCAATAATATTTTTTTCATTTTTTGAAGAATTGAAATTATATAAACAAAGTTAAAAATATTGGTAATATAACAAGCGTGATTAACAAAAAATTATGAATGATTTTTTTTTTTTTAAATTGTATCTTTGTTTGGTAAAAAATATTTAATGAAAAAGGCACTTTATATATTTTTAATTTCTTCTATTTTTTCTTTTATTTCCTGTAAAAAAAAACCAAGTATTAATAAACCTGTAGAACTTCAGGGTTTTGTTTTTGGAACGACCTATAATGTAATTTATTATGATGTTACTACTAATTTTGAAGATGATATTAATCAATTATTCGCTGAAGTAAATCAATCTACTTCAACTTACATGTATTCATCAGATATATCGAGAATTAATAGAGGAGAAAAAGATGTAAAAGTTGATAAATATTTCCAAGAGGTATTCAATAAGTCAACTCAAATTTTTAATGAAACTAATGGTTATTTTGATCCAACTGTTGGAAATTTAGTCAATGCTTGGGGATTTGGACCAGAAAAACCCTTAAACAATTTAGATAGTAGTAAAGTAAAAGAGTTAATGCAATTTGTGGGTTTCAATAAAGTGAAACTAGTTGATAATGAAATTATTAAAGAGTACTCTGAAACATATTTTGACTTTAATTCTATCGGAAAAGGATATGGTTTAGACGTTATCGCTAGATTTTTAGAAACTAAAGGGATTAAAAATTATTTAGTTGAAATTGGGGGTGAGGTGAGATTAAAAGGGACCAAACCAACTGGGAAGTTATGGACCGTTCAATTAGACGATCCTAACACAGATGGATCACGCTCTGCTTTTAAAAAATTAAATTTGACCAATATCTCTATGGCAAGTTCTGGAAATTACAGAAAATTCAGAATTGACAAAAATGGAGAAAAATATGTTCATACAATCAACCCCAAAACAGGCTATGCAACTGAAAGTAACTTGTTAGCTGCAACCGTTATCGCAGAATTAGATTGTGCTGACGTGGATGCCTATGCAACGGCTTTTATGGCTATGGGATTTGAAAAAACCAAAAAGTTTTTACAAACCAAGCCTTCTTTAAAAGTGGTGTTAATTTATGTAGATGAAAATGGTAAGTTGCTTGAGTTTGAGAACTAATTTTTAAAAACTACGGGTAATAGTTCACCTTCCATTAATCTGTATCTTCTTGAAAGCTCTGAAGAAATTTTTTGTGAATAATTAACTTCTTCAACTTTAAAACCAATAGATCTTAATTTGGTAAAATAATCTAGTCCATATATTCGCACATGATCGTATTGACCAAATATTTTTGCTCGTTCTTTTTTATCGGTTATTGAGTTATCCTCAAAAGTAGTTTCTCTATTTAAATCTTGAGGAATTTGAAAAACTCCCATTCCTCCTTTTTTCATAACTCTGTATAATTCTTTCATAGCTTTCGTATCATCTTGTATGTGTTCTAATACGTGATTACAAAAGATAATATCAAAAGTATTTTCTTCAAAAGGTAAGTCTGTTATATCCGCCCTTATATCCGCTATTGGAGAGTTTAAGTCTGCAGTAATATATTCGTGCTCTAAGTCATTAAAACGATTTACAAAACATTGTTCTGGGGCCATGTGTAATACTTTTTTCTTGGTTGTGAAGAAGTCTGTTTCATTTTTTAAGTAGAGCCACAACAATCTATGTCTTTCTAAAGAAAGTGTACTAGGAGATAATACATTTTCTCTTTGATTTTCATAACCATAGGGTAAAAATTTTCTAAAACTTCTATTATCTATCGGATCCGTATAAGAATTACCTCTTAAGTAAAAGGCCATCAAAGGCCTAGCTACATAACTTAATTTTATAAGTATTGGGCGAGGTATTGTGTTTAATATGATTTTAAATAATTTCAATAAATTAGATTACATGGGTGAGACACGGAATTCATTTTCTTCATCACTACTTATACCCAATGCTTCATAAATATATTTAAATGTGGATAAGAGTTCTGGTTTACCGTTAATTATAGCTATATCATGTTCAAAATGAGCACTTGGTTTCCCATCCTTGGTTAAAATAGTCCATCCGTCACTAAGTTGATTTATTCTATGTGTACCCATATTAATCATAGGTTCTATAGCTACTACCATACCGTTAATCAATTTTTTTCCTCTTCCCCTTTTACCATAATTTGGTATTTCAGGATCTTCATGCATTTTTTTTCCTAATCCATGACCTACCAATTCTCTTACAACTCCATAACCTCTATCCTCACAATATTTTTGTATAGCAAAACCTACATCACCTACTCTATTACCTACTTTTAGTTGACGAATACCTTCATATAGACTTTGCTTAGTAACATCAAGTAACTTTTTGGTTTCTTCTTCAATTTCTCCTACTGCAAATGTATATGCATGATCACCATAAAAACCATTTTTTAGGGCACCACAATCAATAGAAATAATATCTCCTTCCTGTAGAGGTTTGTCATTTGGGATTCCATGTACTACTTGTGCATTAGGGCTCATGCAAAGTGTATTTGGGAAATCATATAAACCCAAAAATCCAGGGATAGCATCCTGAGAACGAATATATTCTTCAGCTATTTTGTCTAAAAATAAGGTAGTAACTCCAGGTTTAACCTCACTTGCAAGAATGCCAAGGGTTCTAGAAACTACTAGAGCACTTTCGCGCATAATTTCTATTTCTTCTCTTGTTTTTACTTTAATCATATGAAAGTATTAGGAAAGTGTAAAGATAAATTAATTTAAAAACATAGGGCACGATACTTTACCCTAGAAAAGCCAAGAACATACAACACTAGATGGTTTTATTTTTGGTAGGGATGTTTGTAATTACCTCCACGCAAGATTTTTAAAATATCTTTTTCTATTGTTTTTTTGGAATGTTCTACAAAGCGTCCAATTTCTTTGCCATCTCTAAAAAAAATAAATGTTGGAGTATGATTTATTGCAAATCCTTTTTGAAGATTAGTTGGAGTTTTTTTTCCAATAGTAATTCCAATCATTTTAAAATCATTTTCAAGATCAAATCCAGCTAATTCCATGATTTTATAAAACCTTGGGAGTTCTCTTTTACTATCATGGCACCAACTTCCAATAAAAGATTTAATTGAAATATTGTTGAGTTTTTTTTTGATTTTCTGAACTATTTTTGGGTCTGGAGTATACGCACTATAATTTTTTGAGAACCAATCTTTGTGTTTTTCATTTAAGAAATCAGACTTTTTAAGATACCCAACTAAATTACCATTGATATTGCTCTTTCTTTGCGCATTGCCCAAAAAAAACGAACACAAGAAAATTACAAATAAAAGCTTCTTCATCTTAAAGTAGTGATTTTCTTGTCATTTCTTTTGGTTGTTCAACACCCATTAATTTCAAGATAGTGGGAGCAATATCTCCAAGTACACCATTTTTTATTGATTGAATTTTTTTATCAATAAGAATTATTGGAACAGGATTTGTTGTGTGAGCAGTGTGAGGGCTTCCGTCTGGATTCATCATCGTTTCACAATTTCCATGATCAGCAATCAGAAGGGTTGTATATCCATTTTGTAAGCCAGTAGAAATCACCTCTTTTGTGCATTTGTCAACCGTTTCACATGCTTTTACTGCTGCGTCAAACACTCCTGTATGACCAACCATATCTCCATTAGCAAAATTCAAGCATACAAAATCTACTTCTCCCTTTTCTAACTCAGGTACAATAGCATCTCTTATTTCGTAGGCACTCATTTCTGGTTTTAAATCATAGGTTGCTACTTTTGGTGACGGACAAAGAAGTCTTTTTTCTCCATCAAATTCTTTTTCTCTTCCACCTGAAAAGAAAAAAGTAACATGAGGGTATTTTTCAGTTTCAGCGATTCTAATTTGTTTTTTATTTGCGTTCTCTAAAACTTCCCCCAACGTGTTTTCAATATTTTCACTGTTGTAAACCACTTTAATGTCTTTGAAAGTTTTATCATAATTGGTTAACGTAACAAAGTATAATGGAATCTTGTGCATGTTAAATTCCTCATTGTCATTTTGACTCAACACTTCTGTTAATTGTCTTCCTCTGTCTGTTCTAAAATTGAAGAAAATGACAACATCATCTTTTTTAATAGAGGCTTTAGGCTTATCGTTTTCATCAACCATTATTATAGGTTTAATGAACTCATCTGTTATTTTCTTATCATAACTTTTTTGTACACTATTCTTTGCGTTTGTTGAGTGTTCTCCAATTCCATTTACAAGTGCATCATAGGCTATCTTAACTCTCTCCCAACGCTTATCTCTATCCATTGCATAATACCTTCCTGTAACTGATGCCAATTCACCAGTAGAACTTTTCATATACTCTTGAATATCATTTATAAAATAAGTACCAGACATAGGATCACAATCTCGTCCATCTGTAAAGGCATGTAAGAAAAGATTATCTACTTCATTTCCCTTAGCCGCATCTAACAATCCTTTTACATGATTTATGTGAGAATGGATTCCTCCATCAGAGACCAAACCTAACAAATGAACATTTTTATTATTCTTTTTTGCATAATTAAATGCTTTTAAAAGTTCTTCTTCTTTAGATAATTCACCATTTCTGACAGCAATATTTATTTTTGCTAGATTTTGATAGACAATTCTTCCAGCACCCAAATTCATATGACCTACCTCTGAATTTCCCATTTGACCTTCAGGTAATCCAACATGTTCACCATCGGTTCTTAATTCTGCTGAAGGATATTCCTTGTATAGAGAATTTATATAAGGGGTTTTTGCATTAAAAATAGCAGAAACATTGGGGTCTTGAGTAATACCCCAGCCATCTAAAATCATCAAAATTACTTTTTTATTCATTCTTATAGATTGATTTGTAAAAGTAAGAAAGATTTTCAGGTGTTTATTAAAATTTTGCGAAACCGATAAAGTATATTTTAAGAGACTACCAAAAACAATTATAATTATTATTATTTTTACTAAAGCATGTAATTATATTTTTTATGATTAATCTACACAGATTTTAGATCTTCTTTAAGTATTTCCTTAATTTTTCATATTTAGATTTAACTATAACTCTTCTTTAAATCATCTTACTTTTGTGGTTTTTTTTTGAGTTAGATAAACTAATAATAGCTATTTGATAAGAAATTCGTAATTTCATAGTGTAATAAAGTATTTTTATTAATGAATTCTCATTTTGAATTAAATGAAGTCACAAAAAAACTTCCAAAGCATTTACATAAGTTTGTAGTTAAACAATCATTTAATGATTATACATCTCAAAATCATGCTGTTTGGCGATATGTAATGCGTATTAATGTTGATTATTTGAGTAAGGTTGCACACTCTTCTTATAGCGAAGGACTTAAAAAAACAGGAATTTCTATCGACTATATTCCTAGAATGGATGGAATGAATAGAATTCTAAAAGACATTGGTTGGGCAGCTGTTTCAGTTGACGGCTTTATTCCGCCAAATGCTTTTATGGAATTTCAAGCTTATAATGTATTAGTTATTGCCTCTGATATTAGAACGATAGATCATATAAAATATACACCAGCACCAGATATTATTCATGAAGCGGCTGGTCATGCACCTATTATTTCCAATCCAGAATACGCAGAGTATTTAAGACGATTTGGAGAAATTGGAAGTAAGGCTATCTCATCTTCAAAAGATTACGAGATATATGAAGCTATTCGAATATTATCAATTTTAAAAGAAGACCCTAATGCTAAATTAAAAGAGGTAATTGATGCACAAAATAAAGTGGAGTTTTTGCAAAATGATATGGGGGAACTTTCTGAAATGGCTCAAATAAGAAATTTGCATTGGTGGACTGTCGAATATGGTCTCATTGGAAAACTAACAAGTCCCAAAATATATGGAGCTGGCTTGCTATCATCTATAAGTGAAAGTAAAAGTTGCCTTGATTCTTCTGTTACAAAGTTACCCTATACTATAAAAGCAGCAACTCAAAATTTTGATATTACAAAACCTCAACCCCAATTGTTTGTAACACCAGACTTTGCTTATCTAAGTTTAGTTTTAGAGCAGTTTGCAAATAAAATGGCTTTGAGAATAGGAGGCTTAAAAGGAATAAATAAACTAATTGATTCTAAAACTATTGGAACTGTGGAGTTGAGTACAGGTTTGCAAATTTCTGGAATTTTTAATAATGTTATTTCTGCAGAAGGAAACCCTATTTACATTCAAACTTATGGCCCAACAAGTCTTGCAAGTAGAGATAAAGAATTAATTGGTCATGGAACTCAATATCATTCTGAAGGATTCGGAAGTCCCATAGGGAAATTGAAAGGGATTAATATTCCTATCGAAAACATGAGTCCTAGAGATTTGGAGGCCTATCAAATTTATGAGGGCAAATATGCAACATTAGAATTTGAAGGAGGTGTTATAATTAGGGGAGAGGTGATTACAGGAACCAGAGACTTGAGAGGAAGAATTATTTTGGTGTCTTTTAAAAACTGTATGGTTACTTATAATGATCAAGTTTTGTTTGAGCCAGAATGGGGAATTTATGACATGGCAGTAGGTAAAGAAATCATTTCTGCCTATGCTGGGTCAGCAGACATTCATTCTTTTGAAAATTTAGGAAAGATATCAGATACTAAAACTCAGAAAATATTATACTCTAGCTCTGAGAAAGAGCTTTATTATTTATATGAAAAAGTTATTAATTTTAGAGAGAAAGATCTTATTATTTCCTCTGATTTAATGGATGTTTTTGTAATTTTGAAAAGTAAATTTAAAAATGATTGGTTATTAAGTCTAGAACTATATGAGTTGGCTGTTTCAAAAAATTTATCAATAAAACACGAGTTTTTAAGTCATTTACAAGACTTACAAAAAAATAAAAAGTTTTATCAGTTAATAACTGATGGTTTAGATTTAATCAGTAGAAATAAATAAAATAATATGGGAGTATTTGGTTATTTTAGTCAAAAAGAAAGTGTAGATAAAATTCAAGAGTATCTAGAAAAAGATGCAATCATTTTAGATGTGAGAACACTTCCAGAATGGAATGAAGGTCATTTAAGAGGTGCACAGCATATTGTTTTAAATTCTATCCCTGATAATTTAGATCTTATTAAAGCTTTTAAAAAGCCAATTATTGCTGTTTGTAAAAGTGGTGGTAGAAGTCAGAGTGCAACTGATTTTTTATCTCAGCATGGATTAGATATTATAAATGGTGGACCTTGGGAGAATATAGACCAATTTATTAATTGAAAATAAAAATATTTTAAAATGAAATTTTTGGATTCTTTTTTTGGATTTTTTTTATTTTATCTTCAACACACTTTAAAAAATTAGCATGTTCTTTAGAATCAGCGTTAAAAGGCTTATGACTTATATCCTTTTGAATTTTTATAATTTCTTTAATCATTTTTATAGCATCCTCAGAAATCCAATTTTCAGAAAACTTTTCCCAAATATAATTTATAGCTATTTGATTTGGGTGAACCATATCCTCTTTATAAAAACGATAATCACGTAATTCATCCATGATAATCTCATAACTTGGGAAATAGAAAGCGTTATCATAAATTTGTATGATTTGGTGAAGAGCTGAAATTAAATGTGATTTACTTAGTTGATTTTCAATAAACCCGTCTTTTAAATGGCGAACAGGAGACACAGTAAAAATGAAATTTATATATGGATTAGTTTCTTTAATCAAAGAAACTATTGATGAAAGACTGTTATTAATTTCACTTATCGACAATAACTCTTTTTTAAATTTAGGTTGAGGAATTTTATGACAATTAGCTACAAATATCCCAGATTCTTTATGACGATATGCCCAAGATGTTCCTAATGTAATTATGATATGAGTACTATTTTTTAGTGCTGTATTTATTGATTCCGAAGCCTTATTAAGTTGCTCAATAGCTTTTTCTTTTGATCTGAAACTCAATTTTGAATGTGCTTCAAAAGACTGCCAACGGTCATTATAAAAAAAGACATCTTTTTCAGTATATTCTTTTTTATTAATGGCATTTTTAATAATTGTTTCTATTGCTTTTGGATGAAATAAAACACCAAAAGGATTAAGTAACGACTGAAATTTATGATAACTCAACTTTTGGCCAATATTATCAGAAAAACAAGAACCTAGTAAAATTACTTTTGAATTGTAATCTATGGGATTACTGATATTTTTAGAAAATGGTATATAAGTTTGGAGTTTCAAAAGTAATTTTACTAGGTTCTTGTTTAATTTATTTTGATTTTAGACCAATGAAGGCTATAATGTTAACCCAAATAGGTTATTGCTTTTTCTAAAGCTTCCTGAATTCCTAATGGTTTTTTTCCACCTGCAGTTGCAAAAAACGCTTGACCACCTCCGCCACCTTGAATATACTTACCTAATTCTTTAACAATAGTTCCTGCATCTAGATTTTTACTAACTACAATTTCTTTTGAAACATAACAGATTAAGATTGCTTTTCCATTTATTTCAGCTCCAAATAATAAGAATAAATTTTTAAACTCATTTCCTAAATCGAATGCCAATGTTTTGATACTATTTGCATCTAAATCAATTTTTTTTGCTAAAAATTGAACTTCATTGATTTCTTTGAGTTCGTTTCTCAAATCACTTTTAAGATTCTTAGCTTTTGCTTTTATCAAATGATCTAGCTGTTTCTTTAATACACTATTCTCATGTTGTAAGGTAAGAATTGCTTTTATAGGTTCTTTCGGATTGTTAAGTAAGTCTTTAATCTCTTGGTAACTATTATTATTTTCTAAATAATATTCTTTAGTAGCATCCATAGTAATTGCTTCAATTCTTCTAATACCAGCAGCTACAGCTCCTTCAGATTTAATTTTGAAATGCCAAATTTCAGAGGTATTTGATACGTGAGTTCCACCACATAATTCAATAGATTGTCCAAAACGAATTGATCTAACGTTATCTCCATATTTTTCACCAAATAAACTAATTGCACCCTCGGCAATTGCTAACTCTTTTGAGATATTACGTTTTTCTTTTAATGGAAGTTTCCCTTCAATTCTTGCATTCACAAAATACTCAACATCACGTAATTCCTCTGCAGTTAATTTGGAGAAATGAGAAAAATCAAATCGTAAATGTTTAGAATTTACAGCACTCCCTTTTTGTTCAACATGAGTTCCTAGTATTTCCCGCAAGGCTTGGTGAAGAAGATGAGTTGCACTATGATTTGCTGAGGTTCTATGACGATGCTTTTCATCTACAACAGCATTAAAAGACTCTTCTATGTTTTTTGGTAAGTTTTTAGTAAAATGAATAATAACGTTATTCTCTTTTTTAGTATTCAAAATGTGTAGTACATCTCCATGGATATCTTCTAAATACCCTTTGTCACCAACTTGCCCACCGCCCTCTGGATAGAAAGGAGTTTTGTTAAAAACTAATTGATATTGATCACCTTCTTTTTTTGATGTAACTTTTCTAAATCGAGTTATTTTCACCTCAGATTCTGTACTATCGTATCCAACAAACCCATTTTCAGAGTTATTACTTAAAAAAGTCCAATCATCAGTTAAAGATTCACTTGCAGAACGAGATCGTTCTTTTTGTTTTTTCATTTCAGTATGAAAATCGTCTTCATTTAAAACAATCCCTTTTTCTCTTAAAATTAGCGAAGTTAAATCTATTGGAAATCCAAATGTATCATACAACTCAAAAGCTTTTTTACCTGAAATTTGTTTAGAATTAGAAGTTTCAATAATTGTATCTAACAATATAAGTCCCTGATCTAATGTTCTTAAAAAAGAGGTTTCTTCTTCTTTAATTACATTTTTAATCAATTGTTTTTGAGTCTTTAATTCTGGAAAAGCAGTTCCCATTTTTTCAGAAAGGATGTCTATCAATCTGAACATGAAGGGTTCTTTTTTGTGGAGGAATGTAAATCCATAACGAACAGCTCTTCGTAAGATTCTTCGAATGACATATCCTGCGCCAGTATTGCTTGGTAACTGTCCATCGGCAATTGAAAAAGCAACAGCTCTAACATGATCTACAATTACTCTTATGGCGATGTCTTCTTTTTCATTTATACCGTAAATCACTGATGATATGGCTTCTATTTCTCTAATTAATGGTGTGAAAATATCTGTATCATAGTTAGACTTTACATTTTGCAAAACCATACACAAACGTTCAAAGCCCATTCCTGTGTCTATATGTTTTGCTGGTAAATCATCTAGGGTTCCGTTAGCCATTCTCTTGTATTGAATGAAGACTAAATTCCATATTTCAACAACTTGTGGATGATCTTTATTAACTAAGCTTTTTCCTTCTAGGGTTGCTTTTTCCTCATCACTTCTAATGTCTACATGAATTTCAGAACAAGGCCCGCAGGGTCCTTGCTCACCCATTTCCCAAAAATTATCTTTCTTATCACCCATTAAAATACGATCTTCAGGGATAATCTCTTTCCATAAATCGAATGCTTCTTGATCAATTGGCAAATTATCTTTGTCAGTACTGCCCTTAAAAATTGTGACGTATAACATGTCTTCTGAAATACCATATACCTCTGTTAACAACTCCCAAGCCCATGTTATGGCTTCTTTTTTGAAATAATCTCCAAAGCTCCAATTCCCTAACATTTCAAACATTGTGTGATGATAGGTGTCGTATCCAACCTCTTCTAAATCATTGTGTTTTCCAGAAACTCTTAGGCATTTTTGAGTATCAGATATTCTCGTATTTTTTGGAATTTTATTTCCTAAAAAATATTCTTTGAATGGAGCCATTCCAGAATTTGTGAACATCAACGTAGGATCATTTTTCAAAACCATAGGAGATGAAGGAACAATTTGATGAGATTTTTCTTTAAAAAAATCTAAAAATTGTGAACGAATTTTTTGAGATTTCATAAATCAAAAGTTGATTTTCTTTTACCGTTAATAATATTAAAATTTCTTTAAATGATTCAAAACTAAAGTTAGTGAAACATTTTGTAAATTTGTTTTTATTATTTTTATAGAGTATTAATTTGATTACTACTCTTTAATAAACAAAAGTAGCATATTTAGTTGTATGGGAAAAGTAAAATATTATTACGATTCAGAGACTTTAAGTTATCGAAGGGTAGAACAAAGCAAAGGGAATATTTCTAAGCTATTTATTCTTATTTCTATTAGTGTTTTACTGCTTATGCTCTCAGGCTTCTTAATATTGAGTCAGTTTTTAAAGACTCCTAGTCAATTAGCACAAGAAAGAGAATTAGAAAATTTAAAATTTAATTATGAACTATTAAATAAACGACTCGATGAAAGTGCTTCAATTTTATCTCAATTACAACAAAGGGATAATAATATTTACAGGGCTTATTTTGAAGCAAATCCTATTCTTGAAGAGCAAAGAAAAGCAGGTTTTGGTGGAGTCAATAGGTATAGTTATTTAGATGGTTATGATAATACTAATTTGATAAAAAATGCAACTAAAAAATTAGATATTTTATCAAAGCAAATGGTGGTTCAATCTAAATCTTTAGATGAAATTGTTTCTCTAGCTAAAGAAAAAGAAACGATGTTAGCTTCTATTCCTGCTATTATGCCAATAAAAAAAGAAGATTTATCTTATGTAGCCTCAGGTTTTAAATACAGAATGCACCCTATTTTAAAAATACGAAAATTCCATAAAGGTATGGACTTTAAAGCTGTAACTGGAACACCAATATATGCTTCTGGAAATGGTAGAGTTTCACTTGCTCAGCGAAGTGCAACTTATGGTAAAGTTGTTTATATAGATCATGGCTTCGGTTACAGAACCATATATGCTCATATGAGTAAAATTGCAACTAGAAGAGGAAGAAAAGTGAAAAGAGGAGACATCATAGGTTATGTTGGAAATACAGGAAGGTCTGTTGGCTCTCATTTACATTATGAAGTACATAAAAATGGGCGGGCATTAAATCCTATTAACTTTTATTATGGAGATTTAACCCCTGAAGAATTTTTGGCAATGCAAATAGCATCTGAAGAAGAGGGTCAATCTTACGATTAATGTCATATGATACAAATAAATTTGCCTGAAAAACGATATTATAAAATAGGAGAGGTAGCAAAAGCTTTTTCTGTAAATACTTCATTAATAAGATTTTGGGAAAAAGAATTTGAAATTATTAAGCCGAAAAAAAATGCAAAAGGAAATCGTTTATTTACTTCCGTTGATATCTCTAATTTCAAACTTATCTATAACCTTGTTAAAGAAAGAGGTTTCACATTAGGTGGGGCAAAACAAAAACTTAAGAATAATCCTCTAGGCACTATCAATAACTATGAAATTATTAGTAGATTAGAATTAGTAAAATCCGAATTAATTAAGATAAAAAATCAATTATAAAATTTAAAATAATCCATGGCTGAAAAATATGTAGATATAGATACATTAAAATACCTTCTTTATGATGTTCATAATTTAGAAGAATTACTTGTTAGAGATCGTTTTCAAGATCATGATATAGAATCACTTGACATGTTTTTAGACTCAGTCAAGGAATTTGCCGATAGAGAATTATTTCCCTTTGTCAAAGAAATGGACGAACATCCAGCATATCACAAAGATGGAAAAGTATTTGTTCATGATCAAGTTAAAACAATGATGCATAAAGGTGGAGAAATGGGTCTTATTTCTGCTCCTTTTAATTATGATGATGGAGGTATGCAGATTCCTTTTCTATCTCATACAGCTGCTACATATATTCTAGATGCAGCTAATAACCATTTGCCTGGATATGCGGGATTAACTCAAGGAGCAGCTGAACTAATTATTCATTTTGCAAATAAAGACTTGAATCAAATCTATGTACCCAATATGTTATCTGGCCAATGGGGAGGTACTATGTGTTTAACAGAGCCTCAGGCTGGAAGTTCTTTGTCTGATATTGTTACAAAAGCTACACCTACTCAAGATGGATATTATAAAATAAATGGTCAGAAAATTTTCATTTCAGGAGGAGATAATAATTTTACTGAAAATGTTGTTCATTTAGTACTTGCTAGAATTGATGGGGCTCCCAAAGGGACTAAAGGAATCTCTCTATTTGTGGTTCCAAAGAACCGTCCAACTTCCTCAGAATCATTAGAATTTAATGATGTAACAACTGTTGCAGATTTTCAAAAGATGGGACAACGAGGTTATTGTACCACGCATTTAGGTTTTGGAGATGCAGATGATTGCAAGGGATGGATTGTTGGTAAACCTAATCAGGGATTAAAGTATATGTTTTTAATGATGAATTCTGCAAGAATTGCTGTAGGTAGAGGAGCTTCTGCTATTGCTTCTGCTGCATATCAAGCATCCTTACAGTATGCAAATGAACGTCCACAAGGAAGGAAATTATCGAGTAATGGTAAGAAAAACCCAGCTGAGAGTCAGGCTTTAATCATAGAACACCCAGATGTTAGAAGAATGCTTTTGATGCAAAAAGCTGTAGTAGAAGGGTCGATGAGTTTGGTTTTTTTAGCGGCAAAATATTATGATATTATAGAAACCGCAACTTCATTAGAAGAAAAAGAGAGGTATAATTTGTTGTTGGAAATGATTATTCCAATTGTAAAAACATATCCATCTGAATCTGGAGCTGCTGCCGTAAATAATGGATTGCAAGTTCTTGGAGGTTATGGATTTTGTTCAGATTTTATTTTACAACAATATTACCGAGACATACGAATATCTTCTTTATATGAGGGTACGACAGGAATTCAATCTCAAGATTTATTAGGTAGAAAAGTAACCATGAGTAATGGTAAAGCATTGCAATTACTTTCTGCTGAAATTATGAGGTCAATTGATGAAGCAGTAGAGATAGAGGAATTGCAATCATATGCCAAAACTCTAGGAAATAAACTGCAGCTTACTCAAAATATATTGGCTCATTTAATGCCTCATGCTATGAAAGGTGATTATGAGCGCTATTTAGCTGATGCATCTATTTTTATGGAATTTTTCAGCCTAATTATCATGGGTTGGACTTGGTTAGATCTAGGAGTTAATGCAACAAAATCAATAAATTCTGAGGGAAAATATTCAAAAGAATTTTACGAAAGTAAAATACATACTATGAAATATTTCTTTACATATGAATTGCCAAAAACTTCAGGATTATCAGAGGTTCTTCTTAATTCAGAATCACTGACTATAAAAAAAGCTACAGAACCAGTAATTTAATGAACTCAAATCAACAATTTAATTTAGAAGGCAAGGTTGCCATTATTACTGGATCCAGTAAAGGAATTGGAAAATCCATTGCAAAGGGATTTGCAGAAAAAGGGGCGCAAGTAGTAATTAGCAGTAGAAGTCAGGATGCTTGTGATGAGGTTGTGAAAGATTTTAAAGCGTTAGGCTTAAAAGCGATTGGAATTGCTTGCCATATTGGTAAAGAAGATCAACGTAAAGCTTTGGTAGATCAAACAATTAACCTACTAGGACACATAGATGTTTTAGTTAATAATGCAGCTATTAATCCAGTATTTGGACCTATTGAAGATGTAGATTCAGTAATTTTTGATAAGATTATGGATGTGAATGTAAAAGCACCTTGGGCATTATCAAATTTAGTATTGCCTCACATGCAAGAACACAATAATGGGAGTATTATTAATATAGCTTCTGTAGAGGCACTAACACCGGGGTTAGGTCTTGGATTATATAGTACTAGTAAAGCCGCCATTTTAATGCTTACCAAAAATCAAGCCAAAGAATGGGGGAAACACGGAATTAGGGCCAATGCAATTTGTCCAGGCTTGATACAAACAAAATTTAGTGCTGCCTTATGGACCAATGAAAAGCTATTACAAAAAGTGAAAAAAACTATTCCAAGCGGTCGCATGGGACAACCTGAAGAAATGGTTGGGATTGCTACATTGTTAGCTTCAGAGGCGGGGTCTTATATGACTGGTGGTGTCTACACTGCTGATGGTGGATATATGATTGCAGGTTAAAACTAGATACATTTATGAACTTTGAATATTCGCAAAAATCAATAGAATTACAAGCTAAACTTAATTCTTTCATAGAGAACAATATCATACCTGTGGAAGATGAATTCTACGCTTTCCAAAAAAATTCAGATAATATTTGGAATCGTTGGCCAAAAATAGAAATGCTAAAACAAAAAGCTAAAGATGCTGGCCTATGGAATCTTTTTTTACCCAAAGATTACGGTGATATAAGCCCTGGTTTAACCAATTTAGAGTATGCTTCATTGGCTGAAATCATGGGAAAACGTATATGGATTTCAGAGATTTTTAACTGTTCAGCTCCAGATACTGGAAACATGGAAGTCTTAGCGAAATACGGAAATGATTTACAGAAAAAACAATGGTTAACACCATTGATGAATGGTGATATTCGCTCTGCATTTTTAATGACTGAGCCTGAAGTGGCCTCTTCAGATGCTACAAATATAGAAACTTCGATTGTTTTAGATAGAAATCATTATGTTGTTAACGGAAGGAAATGGTGGTCTAGTGGAGCAATGGATCCACATTGTAAAGTTGCTATTGTTATGGGGAAAACAGACATTACTGCCCAACGCCATCAACAACAGAGTATGGTGTTAGTTCCTTTTGATACTCCAGGACTAAAAATTATTCGACCATTATCAGTATTAGGTTTTTATGACTCGCCAGAGGGCCATGCAGAAATTGAGTTAAACAATGTTCGTGTTCCAAAAGAGAACTTAATTTTAGGTGAGGGTAGAGGTTTTGAGATAGCTCAAGGTCGACTGGGTCCAGGTAGAATCCATCATTGTATGCGTTTAGTTGGTATGGCACAATATGCTCTAGAGCTCATGTCGAATAGAACTACGAAACGTAAGGCTTTTGGAAAGAAATTTTATGATTTCAGTAGTATTCGTCAAGACATTGCTATTTCACAATGCGAGATAGAACAAGCTCGATTATTAACACTTTCAGCAGCAGACAAAATGGATAAATTAGGAAATAAAGATGCTAAAGATATTATAGCCATGATAAAAATTGTTGCTCCAGATATGGCTTTAAAAGTAATTGACAGAGCTATTCAAATATTAGGAGGAAAAGGTGTTGGACCAGACACACATTTGGCGCACTATTTTGCGATTGCAAGAATGCTTAGATTGGCAGATGGTCCAGATGAAGTACATATGTATCAGTTAGGAAAAAGTGTCATTCGATCTTACGGAAAACTATAACTATGTCTCATCAAGAAGTTAGAAAAGGAGAGGGGTTAAAAGAGAAAAACCTTGTAGCATTTTTACACGAACACAACTTAATTAATTCTCTTCGAAGTGAATTAAATATAAAGCAGTTTACTCATGGTTACTCTAATTTAACATACTTATTAACTATAGAAAATCAAGAATATGTGTTGCGTAAACCACCAGTTGGCGCTATCAAACGCGGACATGATATGAATCGTGAGTTCAAAGTACAATCTTCAGTAAAAAAAAAGTTTTCTAAAGTTCCTAAGATGTATGCTTACAGTGATGATCTTTCTGTCTTAGGAAGTGAATTCTATATCATGGAAAAGGTAGAAGGAATTATCTTAAATTACAATGAAGCAAAAAAAAGAGCTATTCCAATAAAAGATTATAATACGATTGCCAATTCATGGTTAGATACCTTCATAGAATTACACCAATTAGATTATGATGCTGTGGGTTTATCTGATTTGGGAAGGCCAGATGGTTATGTAAATCGACAAATAACTAATTGGGGAAAGCAATATGTAAAAGCGGCTACAAAAAATATTCCTTCTGCAGAGAAGGTCATGCAATGGATGCAAGAAAATCAACCAAAATCATATCAACATTGTTTAATTCACAATGATTATAAATATGATAATGTTGTTTTTAATGATACTTCTTGGAAAGAAATTAATGCTGTATTAGATTGGGAAATGGCCACACTTGGGGATCCATTAATGGATTTAGGAACTTCATTAGGGTATTGGACCTTAGCATCAGATCATGATTTTGTAAAGCAAGGAATTCCATCACCAACTATATTTGAAGGCAACCCTATAAGAAGCGAAATTGTGTCCTTGTATGCTCAAAAATCAGGGAAATCTACTAATAATATGGTGTTTTATTATGCTTTTGGATTGTTTAAAATAGCAGTGATTGCTCAACAAATTTATTATAGATATAGTAAAGGATTAACAACAGATCCCCGTTTTGCTAACTTGGATAAAGCAGCTGAATTATGTTGTAATTTGGCATTTCAATCAATTCAAACAAATTCTATTGATTAGTTATGCCTGAAAAA
>TARA_B110000008_G_scaffold8330_1_pt1 | contig 45520 bp, 35 predicted proteins | sample TARA_B110000008 | Tara Oceans TARA_B110000008 (sample SAMEA4396496) | marine metagenome | biome: Westerlies Biome; feature: [DCM] deep chlorophyll maximum layer (ENVO:01000326); material: water (ENVO:00002006), including particulate matter (ENVO:01000060) such as... | depth 40 m
TGGGACATGACGTTTGCTTATAGAAAAAATAAAGATGCGAAATGGGAATATGAACTGATAGGAAGTAATTTATTAGGAACAGACTCTAGAACTAGCGTGAGTGTTAACAATATATCACGTTCCATAAATGAAACATTCATTCTACCTAGATTTGTTAGTCTAAGATTACGTTACCAATTGTAAAAAACTATAGATATTTACTATAATTATAGTTTGAAAGCTTTTTTTACTTTATCTACATAATCTAATTTTTCCCAGGTAAACGTTTCTACTTCTTGAGAAATTGTTTCTCCCATCGGATTAGAAAACGACACTGTTTTAATTTCTGAGGTTCTTCCCATATGACCATATGCAGCAGTTTCAGAATAAATAGGTGTTCTTAGTTTTAATCGCTGCTCTATGAAGTAAGGACGCATATCAAAAAGAGTTTCTACGATCTTACTAATCTCACCATCTGTTAGGGTTACTTTAGAAGTCCCATAAGTTTCAACATTAATACTGGTAGGTTCTGCTACACCAATAGCATAAGAAACCTGAACTAACACTTCTTTACATAACCCTGCAGCAACAAGGTTTTTTGCAATATGTCTTGTGGCATAAGCTCCAGATCTGTCTACTTTAGAAGGATCTTTTCCAGAAAATGCGCCTCCACCGTGTGCTCCTTTTCCACCATAGGTATCAACAATTATTTTTCTACCTGTTAAACCCGTGTCTCCATGAGGTCCGCCAATTACAAATGTACCGGTAGGATTGATATGATAAATAATGTCTTTAGTAAATAATTCTTGAAGATGAACCGGTAATTTAGCCACAACTCTAGGAATTAAAATAGTAATAAGATCAGAGGTAATTTTAGCTAACATAACTTCATCACTTTCATCAAAATCATCATGTTGTGTAGAGAGTACTATTGCATCAATTCTTTGGGGTTTATTATCATCAGAATACTCAATAGTTACTTGAGATTTTGCATCTGGTCGCAAATACGTAATCTCTTCATTTTCTCTTCGTAATTCAGCCAATTCAATTAACAATCTGTGTGATAATTCCAATGCCAATGGCATGTAGTTTTTAGTTTCATCAGTTGCATATCCAAACATCATTCCTTGGTCTCCTGCTCCTTGATCTTCTTTAGAAGTTTTTTCTACACCTTGATTAATATCTGGTGATTGTTCGTGTATTGCTGAAAGAACGCCACATGAACTCCCGTCAAACATATATTCACTCTTAGTATATCCAATTTTATTGATAACATCTCGTGCAATCTTTTGAACATCCAAATATGTTTTTGACTTTACTTCCCCTGCTAATATTACCTGTCCGGTTGTTACCATGGTTTCACAAGCGACTTTAGATTCTGGGTCAAATGCTAAAAAATGATCAATCAAAGCATCAGAAATTTGGTCGGCAACCTTGTCTGGGTGTCCTTCAGAAACTGATTCTGATGTAAATAAATATGACATACTTTTATGTTTAAATTAAAAAAAATGTCTGATTGATAGCCGAAAGTAGTAGTTTAGTACTGCTTTAGCATTTTTTTGTTCTAAATATTCCCAAAACAAAGAGGTTGCAATCAGTCAAATTTTTCCTCCAATTATAAAACAAATTTACACTTAATATCTAAAACTGTCCATTAAAAATAAATTTATTTCACACAAAAATCATTTAATGAAGAAGCTCTTTTGTGGATAATTGAATTTTTGAGCCCTAAAATTGAGAAAAAGGCAAAAATTAAAAAAAAAGGAACTAATATTTGGATATTAAATTTTTCTGACTGAATATTTGTGTATCAAAAGTTCAAACACTTACTGAATATTGTTATCAAGAAAGGTTGAGGGATTAGACCCGATGAAACCTTAGCAACCCTTTGTTTTTCAGTTACTATTGAAATTATAAAGAAGGTGCTAACTTCTACTTCATACTTTTACTAATTTTTTAGTAAAATGCTATTCAAGATAGATAACTCAAGAAAAATTATATCCAGTAATTTTTCCGTGATTTCTTTTTAACATTTTTCTTATAAGCAGCTCTTTATGGGTTGGTTTTTTGTCTTTTAAATATAATTATTTAATCATTCAAACTAGAAAAATGAGTACACAAAAATTTTCAACAAACGCATTACATGCAGGGCATGACGTAACTCTAACCTCAGGGACTAGAGCCGTTCCTATTTATCAAACATCATCGTATGTTTTTAACAATTCTGAGCATGCAGCTAATCTTTTTTCATTAAAAGAATTAGGGTTTATTTATACCCGTTTAAACAATCCAACCAACCAAATTTTACAGGAACGTTTGGCTACATTAGAGGGAGGTACAGGAGCTGTTGTTTTTGCTTCAGGTTCTGCAGCAATTGCTACAGGTTTATTAACTCTACTAAAATCTGGTGACCATATCGTAGCTTCAAGTAGTTTATATGGTGGAACCTTCAATTTATTAAATGTAACTTTACCTAGATTAGGTATTACAACAACTTTTGTAGATGCCTCTGATCCAGACAGCTTTGTCGATGCCACCCAAGAAAACACGAGAGCATTCTTTGTAGAATCTCTTGGAAATCCAAAATTAGATGTTTTAGACTTAGAAGCTATTTCTGAACATGCTAAAGAAGCCAGAGTCCCATTTATTGTTGATAATACAGTGGCAACACCAGCATTGTTAAATCCTATTAAGCATGGAGCAAACATTGTAATTCATTCGCTTACAAAGTATATTGGAGGCCATGGTACATCTCTTGGAGGAGCTATTATAGATGCGGGTACTTTTGATTGGTCTAGTGGAAAGTTTCCTGAATTTACAGAGCCATCTGCAGGATATCACGGTTTAGTCTATCATGATGTTTTGGGTGCAGCATCGTTTACTTTTAAGCTTATTCTAGAGGGGTTAAGAGACTTTGGTGGAGCCTTGAGCCCAACAAATGCTTTTCAAATTCTTCAAGGTTTAGAAACCTTAGAACTTAGGATTAAACAACATTCAAAAAATGCATTAGCATTAGCCACTTGGTTAGAAGCACAAGAGGAAGTTACTTGGGTTAATTACCCAGGATTGGTATCTAGTAAGTATAAAGAATTGGCAGATAAGTATTTGCCAAATGGTCAAAGTGGTTTGGTAACTTTTGGTGCCAAAGGAGGTTTTGAAACGGCTAAAACTATCGTAGATAATACGAAGGTATTTTCTTTATTAGCGAATATTGGAGATACAAAATCTCTAATCATTCATCCTGCAAGTACAACCCATCAACAACTTTCTGAATATGAGCAAATTGCTGCAGGTGTAACTAACGATCTTATTAGATTATCCGTTGGGTTAGAAAATATAGAGGACTTAAAACTAGATTTAAAAGAAGCCTTTTCAAAGATACCTTCAAAAATTTTAGTCTAAATTTGATCAAGAACCTTTCATATATATCGATAGATAACTATACCACATTGCTTGGTTTCCAGCTTTCTAATATTCAATTAAGTTATCAATTGTTTGGGCAAAAGCTGGGAACTGCTCCTGTGGTATTGGTAAATCATGCCTTAACAGGCAATAGTGCTGTTATCGGAAAAATTGGTTGGTGGAAAGATTTAATTGGTAAAAATAAAACCATAGATACCAATAGCTTTTCTATTATTGCCTTTAATATACCGGGTAATGGTTATGATGGTTTACAGATTGATAATTATCAGGATTTTGTTGCAAAAGATATTGCAAATATTTTTTTAAAAGGACTAACTAAAATAGGAATTACATCATTATATGCCATTATTGGGGGTTCTTTGGGAGGAGGTTTAGCCTGGGAAATGGCTGCTTTAAAAAACAATATTACCGAACACATTATTCCGATTGCTTCAGATTGGAAATCTACTGATTGGTTAATTGCCAATTGTTTTATTCAAGAGCAATTTTTATTGAATTCTAAAAAACCTGTTCATGATGCAAGAATGCATGCAATGATGTGCTATAGAACACCAGAATCTTATAAAGCTAAATTCAATAGAACTTTTCATAACAAATTTAAAATATTTAATGTTGAGAGTTGGTTGCTACATCACGGAAAGAAACTTCAAGATAGATTTCAATTAAGTGCTTATAAAATGATGAATCAATTGTTACGAACTATAGAAGTTAGTACCTCTGAAAATTGGGCTGATGAGTTGAGTAAAATAAATGCACAGATTCATATTGTAGCCATAGATTCAGATTTATTTTTTACTGCAAAAGAAAATAAAGAGACTTTTATACAGTTATCTAAATTAAACTCAAACGTATTTTATCATGAAATTAAATCAATACATGGTCATGATGCTTTCCTAATAGAATTTGAACAATTAGAAAAAATTATAAAACCAATTTTTAGATTATCATTATAGATTTTTCTGATGATGTAATTACAAAAACTATTTTTTTTACTTTTTAAAAGAATAATATTTAATTACTTTTACGACGTTAAGTTAGAAATAAATAAATATAATTATGGCATTAGAAATTACAGATGCAAACTTTGAAGAAGTGGTATTAAAGTCAGATAAGCCAGTATTGGTTGATTTTTGGGCCGCATGGTGTGGTCCTTGTAGAATGGTTGGGCCAATTATTGATGAAATACATGGGGATTATGACGGTAAAGCCGTTGTAGGAAAGGTAGATGTTGATGCAAATCAAGAGTTTGCAGCTAAATATGGAGTTCGTAATATTCCTACGGTATTGTTATTTAAGAATGGTGAAGTCATAGATAAACAAGTTGGCGTTGCTCAAAAAAATGTATACACAGAAAAAATTGATGCTGCTATTTAGGCCTAAATTCTATTAATAAAAAAAAAGAAAAACTTTCTCAAAATGAGGAAGTTTTAATTATATGTTTTTTACCCTCAAAATTTATTTATTATGAAAAAAAATTTACTTTTATTTTCGATGCTTATTAGCTTCGTATGCTATTCACAAACTAAACTATATGTTCACCCCAATGCCGAAAGTTATGCTTTACAAACTAAATCTATTGCGATTCTCCCTCTAAAGGTTCAGGTAAAATTAAGACCTAAGCAATTAAAGGATTTTTCACCTGAACAAATTGTTCAGATGGAAAAAGATGAATCTATTGATATTCAAAAAGGAATGCATTCTTGGTTTTTAACTCGTCAAAAGCGAGGATCTTTAACTGCTAAAGTTCAATCACCGATGAGAACCAATGCATTGCTTAAAAAAGCAGGAATTGATATTCATGACTTAAGTACCTCTCTTCCTAGTGAATTAGGTAAGATATTAGGAGTAGACTGTATTGTAATGGGTTCATTTGAAACATCAAAACCAATGTCTACAGGCGCTAGTATTGCAGTTGGAGTTTTATTTGGGAGTTTTGGTTCTACAAATGCTGCCGTATGTAACATTGATTTTTATAATGTCTCTGATGATGAACTTGTTGTTAATTATTTAAAAAAAATTAGAGGTTCTCTAGGAACTGATGCTCAGGATATGATAAATATTTTAATGAGAAAAGTGACGAGAAGAATTCCTTACACACAATAGATATTTTTTTTGTATTATTTTAAAAAAGTTAAGTAAATGAGTATTTGCTTTTTTTAATTATTTTAAATTCATAGATTAAGGTTTGGCTTTTGTCAAGCCTTTTTTTTCTATTTTTCGAATATTTATGATTGATTTTTCAGAAATACAAAGTTCAGAAATTAAGAATTTACCACTTTTAGCTCGGAAAGTAGTGGAAGGCTTTATTACTGGTATACATAAAAGTCCTTTTCATGGTTTTTCTGTAGAATTTTCTGAGCATAAATTATACAACAAAGGAGAAAGTACGCGTCATATAGATTGGAAACTTTTTGCAAAAACTGAAAAATTATATACAAAGAAATACGAGGAAGAAACTAATTTACGTTGTCATATTATTTTAGATAACTCTGCTTCTATGCATTATCCTATTTTAAAAACTCAACGTTTGGATCAGTTGAACAAGATTGGATTTTCTGTAGTTGCAGCAGCAGTTTTAATGGAAGTCTTAAAAAGTCAAAGAGATGCAGTTGGTTTAAGTGTCTATGCAGATACCTATCAGTATTACGCACCAGAGAAAGGAAGTGATCGACATAGGAAGATGTTACTTAATCAACTTATAAATGTTTTATCAAGTACTTCAAATGCCACTACTGAAACCTATCAGTACTTGCATGAAATAGCAGATAAAATTCATAGACGTTCTTTGATTTTTTTATTTACTGATATGTTTCAGTCAAATAAACATCAAAAAGAACTTTTTGAAGCCCTAAGACATTTAAAATATAACAAACATGAAGTCGTTTTGTTTCATACTTATGATGGAAAGACAGAGTTTGACTTTGACTTTGATAATACTCCAAAAAAATTTATAGATTTAGAAACAGGTGAAGAAGTCAATTTATATACTGAAAACATTCAAGACAAGTACACTAAAATGATAGATACTTATTTCAAAGAATTAAAAAACAAATGTTTACAATATAAGATAGACTATGTTCCAGTTGACATCCAAGAAGGCTTTCATAACGTATTAACAAGCTATTTTTTAAGCCGACAAAAAATGGTGTAATTTTTACTATTTCTGTTTGGATATATAAAAAACTGACTTATATTTGCATCCGCTTTAAGCGACGGTTTGGTAGTTCAGCTGGTTAGAATGCCTGCCTGTCACGCAGGAGGTCGCGGGTTCGAGTCCCGTCCAGACCGCCAAAAGCACCTCTTCATAGAGGTGCTTTTTTGTTTGTATATTTGAATTTTAACTTCAGCCATTCTGACATTCTTTTTTTTTCTTATTTTTAAGTAATTTTTTTTTAAAATGTATAAATTAATATTTTAAGTAAAGTAATTTTTCAAATTAATAAGACATTATGAATTTTAATCAAATATTTAGAACAATTTTAGTAATTATAATCATTCTCTTTTTTCAACATACGATGTATAGTCAAAAATATAAAGAGATGATGAATGATAATTCTATTAATTTTTATGATGTTTTGAAAGAAGCAGAGTCATACTTTAAAACAATAGATGTAAACAAAAAAGGTTCTGGTTATAAGCAATTTATGCGATGGGCTGTCGCTAATGAATACAAATATTATCCATCCGGAGACAGGCTATCTGTAGACCCAGAGTTTGCTATAAAGGCATACAAGAAAAACGTTTTTAATAGTATAGGAGAATTAAATAAATCTTCAAATATAGATGGCTGGAGAGAAGTAGGACCATTTGCAATTAACAATATTACAGGTCATTATGCTGCAGGTATGGGTAGAGTAGAAGACTTTTATGTAAATCCAAATAATAATCAACAAATTTATACATGTTCTAGAAGTGGCGGCCTGTGGAAAACAGAAAATGAGGGAGAAACGTGGCATACTTCAAGTACTGAGACCCTTCCTGCTTCTGGAGTTAATTCAATAGCAGTAGATCCATCAGATTTTAACCACATTTATCTAGCTCTTCAAAATGCCAAGAATAATTATTCTTATGGAATATACGAATCTACAAACGGAGGTGAATCTTTTACTGAAACAGGTTTTAATCCATCAAATTTAGGTATCGGTGGCTTGGGTTCAGATTTTAGAATTTATACCGTTAAATATCATCCATCAATTGGAGATCTTTTATTAGTAGGTACTTCTGATGGTTTATATAAAACGACAAATAATTTTAACTCATGGACAAGGATTATTTCTGTAGGTGAAATTGTACAAGTAGAATTTCATCCAACTAATAATGATATTGTTTATGCTTATAATAATTCTCAGAAAAATCAAGTTTACATCAATAATCTTTTAACTAATGATTATTTTACAACTACTATTAGTGAATTTGATTCCGATTCAGCAACAATAGCTGTTACCAATGATGCTCCAAACAATATTTATTTTGCCTCACAATCGGGTATTTATAAATCTACTAATTCAGGTACAGATTTTAGTTTTATTTCAAATTCTTTTAACAACATTAATAACATCGGTACTGATGCTTTTGCAGTAAATAGTGCAAACAATCAGAATTTATTGATAGGAGGTGTTGATGGTGCAAATTCTACTGATGGTGGCGTAAGTTTTACTAAAAGAACAGATTGGTATTTAGCGAGTTCAATGCATGGAAATGGTTCTTTGGAGGAAAATTATTTCAATAGTTCAGCTTATGTTCATGCAGATTTAAGAACTGCAAAATCTGTAGATGGTATATTTTATGTCTCTACAGATGGTTGTTTAGCAAAAAGTGAGGATGGTGGAATTACTTGGCAAAATTTAATGCAAACCAATGCTCCACCTATTAGAGAAAATTATAAGTTAGGAATCAGTCAATCTAACAATAATGTCGCAATTAGTGGTTCTCAAGATAATGGTACAACAATTAAAAATTCTACAGAATGGGTTGAAGCTTATGGAGCAGATGGTATGGAAGGTATTGTTTTACCTCTTAATCCAGAATATATGATTGGAAGTTATCAGTTTGGAGGAAGAATTAGAACACTCGACGCAGGAATATCTAATACTACTGTAACTTCAAACGCGATAAATGGTTGGTGGGAAGCTCCCTTAGCGTATGATCCTAACGATCAATTTAAAATTTATGATTTTAGAAATGGTGTTTATGTCAGTACCGATTTTGGTCTTAATTACTCTTATGTCGGAACCCCTTCATTTTTAAGCTCAAATCAAGATAATTACTGGTGGCAGATAAGAAATGCTGAAATCGCACAAAATAACTCTGATATTATGATTGTATCGAGAGCTAGTGAAATTGAAAAATCTATAGATGGAGGGGCTAATTTCACCAATATAAAAAATAATTTACCTGATCACGAGATTCAAGACATAGCAATTAATCCTAATAATGATAATGACATTATTGTTGTTAATGCAAGCTATCAAAATAATAATCAAAAAGTTTATAGATCTATAAATGGAGGATCTTCATGGACTAACATTACCTTCAATATTGGAGATATACCAGTACATACAGTTGTTATTGATCATACTAATAATCCTTACATTTATGTAGGCACTGAGGTTGGTGTGTATTATATGCCTTTAGATGGTGATGTTTGGATACTCTACAACTTAGATTTACCTAACGTAGCAATTGAAGAATTAGAAATTAATTATGGTGCAAACTCTATTAAAGCAGCAACCTGGGGGCGAGGTCTTTGGGAATACGATTTGTTTCGTAGAGATATCTATCCTTCGATAGAAAGTACTTCTATTACAGACCCTGCTTCACTAAATTCACCACTAGAGGGAAGTAACCAGTTTGTAACTTCAGCAATTAATTATAGTGGAACTTTAACTGATGTAAAGGTTCTTTTTTCTATAAACAACCAATTATTTGACAATTCTATAAACATGTCCAATACTTCGGATAATATGTGGACTTCAGATGAACCACTTCCAAATACATCAAATGTAGGAGATAAAGTATATTTTAAAGTTTTAGCTACAGGTTCTGATAATGACACCTCTAGTACTTATAAGTTTATGTACGAAGTTCGTGATTTATATTGTAATTCTCAAGGATTGAATGGAACTACATCTGATTTTATAAATCAAGTAAGTCTAGGAGGTTTTGTAAATAACTCATCACAAGATTACTATACAATATATGATAATTTAGATCCAATTCAATTAATATCAGGGGAGACTTATCAATTATCAGTAAGCCTAGATTTTGCATTTGGGTTAGATAAAGCCGCAGCATGGATTGATTTTAACAGAAATGGTGTTTTTGATACTTCAGAATTAATTAATATGTCTGATTACATAAGCAACACCTCAAATGGAACATTTACAGTCCCTAATGATGCTGTTATTGGACAAACTCTTAGAATGCGAATTAGTAACATATTTGATAATATTATTGACCCTTGTGGTAATGCTTTTGGTGAGGTAGAGGACTATTTAGTAACTATAAACAATAGCTTAGCTATTGATGATTTCAATGAAAATGATAAAATAGTAAGTATTTATCCAAATCCTTCTAATAGCGAAGTATTTGTTAAGTCCTCAAAAAATATATTAAAAATTGAATTGTTTGATCTTAAAGGAAGAAAAATAATACAGCAAAATAACTTAAATCAATTGGAAACACAATTTAATATTGAATATCTTAACAAAGCTGTATATATCTTAAATATATTTACAAAAGATGAAAAAATAATCAAAAAACTATTAAAGACAAATTAACCTCAAACAATGAATTGTAAATTAAATATATCAAAGTTGAGTTATTTTATATTAAAAAAATATTTGGAATTATTATAAAAAGATTTTTGATTTGAAAATATCTTTTCACAGTCAGTTTATGATGGAATAAAACTATTTTTCGTTGGTTTTACGATTCACTCTAACATTCATTGTTCATTTAAAAATAATAGTATGAAAAAAATCTTTCTCTTTTTATTATTACTTGTTATAATTTCATGCAAAAAACAAAATACAAAAAACTATGACGTTGGTTATATCGAAACTCCTATTGGTGCTATGTATTTCTGGCTCTATGACGAAACACCACTTCACAAAGAAAGTTTTACAAACTTAGCCAATCAATCTTATTGGGATAATCTTAGTTTTAACAGAGTGATTGAAAATTTTGTTATTCAAGGTGGTTGTCCCGATACATCCGAGGGGTTTTCTGATTCTCCATACCTAATTAAACCTGAATTTATACCTAATATTAAACATATTTATGGAGCAGTTGGAATGGGGCGTGATAACAATTTTGAGAAATTGTCAGCGGGTTGTCAATTTTACATAGTTCATGATGCGGATGGTATTCCTAGACTAGATCAAAACTATACAGTTTTTGGTCAAGTATTTAAAGGATTTGAAGTTTTAGATCAAATAGCAACACTTCAAACAGATTCTAAAGACACACCATTAAATAGAGTTTCATTAAAAGTTCGAACATTAAAGGTGACTGAAAAAGAATTAAAGGCTCTTGGTGGTGATTCTTTTTTAAATAGTATTCATGATGTTGCTAAACTACCATAATGAATTGCAATTATTAATAATTAATTTTTATTAAAGTTTTTTTTGATCTTTCAGTGATTTTAAAACATTTTCAACACAAGTAGATAGTAATGATTTGCTATTTTTAATAGCATTCTCTAATTTCATAGGCTTATTCACAATAGGAAAAATCGAATGCAATCCGTGGTCATAAATTTTGCCTATATCTCTACCTACACTCCCGCAGAATGCAATTACAGGAACTTTATTTTTTTTAGCGATTCTTGAAATACCCATAATTGTTTTTCCACTTAATGTTTGCTTGTCTATCTTGCCTTCACCCGTAATTACTAAATTGGCATTTTTAATATGATTTTCTAGCTGAAGTGTATCTATAATAAGTTCTATACCGTTTATAAGCTTAGCATCTAAAAAAACTAATAATGCCATGCCCATTCCACCGGCTGCTCCGGTTCCTGCAATATTTTTCATATCTTTTTTAAAGTTAGTTTTTATAATGTATGCATAGTTTGTAAGATTATTGTCAAGCAAAATGAGATCTTCTTTTTTGGCACCTTTTTGTGGTCCATAAATAAACGATGCACCCTGTTTACCTGTTAAAATATTAGAGACATCACATGCACAGATAATTTCACATTCTGTTAACCTTTTGTCTAAAGAACTAAGATCTATTTTATGTAAATTACCCATAGCTCCTCCACCCTCTGGTATATCGTTACCATTAGAATCTAAAAATGCACCTCCTAGGGCCCTTATCATTCCCATACCACCGTCATTAGTGGCACTTCCCCCAATACCTATAATAATTTTTCTACATCCTTTGTCTAAAGCATCTTTAATAAGTTGTCCTGTTCCATAACTACTAGTAATTAGAGGGTTTCGTTCATTCCTAAGAAGTAGCTCTAGTCCAGATGCTGTTGCCATTTCTATGATGGCAGTATTCCCTTGATCTATAAGACCGTAGTTTGCAGAAATATTTCTAAGCAGAGGATCTTTAACTGTAACATGAACAAGGGTTCCTTTCAAGGGAGAAACTAATGCTTCTAATAATCCTTCCCCACCGTCAGAGATTGGTATCTGAAGAACAGTTGCTTCAGGTATTACCTTTGCAATGGCTTTAGATATAATATTACAGACTGCCTTGGCAGAGAGACTTTCTTTGAATGAATCTGGAGCTACAACAATTTTCATTTTTTATTTATTTAAATAGAGTTTGAAATAAAAATAAAAGTAATATGGCGGTAATACCTTGCAAAAGAGTTGCAACAGAATGACTTTTTAGAGTAGTTTTAGTAGTTAAACCTGAAAATTGAGAAACAACCCAAAAATAACTATCATTAATATGAGAAACTGTCATGGCACCTGCTCCAATTGCCAAAACGGTTAGCGCTTTAGACATTTCACTTTCCAGTCCAAGAGCAGTCATCAATGGGGCTATAATTGTTGCAGATGTAATGATGGCAACTGTTGAAGATCCTTGGGATGTTTTTAAAATAGCTGCTAGTAGAAAAGGTAAAAAAATACCCGCTTGTATATCTATAAAATGTGTTTCTATTATAGTACCTAGATTTACAGATCTTAAGACATTTCCAAAAGCACCACCAGCTCCAGTTATTAAAATAATAACACCTGCTTCTTTTAGAGATGAAGATACCCAACTGAGTCTTTCCTTAACAGTTTTTTTATTATCAACTAATTGAAGAGCAAATAAAACACCAATAAATAATGCTGATAGAGGGTGTCCAATAAAAGAAAAGATATCTGTCAATAATCCCTCACCAAATGGTTTTGTTGGATAGCGAGCGATTGATCGAAAAGCAATCAATAAAATAGGAATTAGTATCGGTAAAAGTACCCTTAAGATAGGTGCTTTCTTTTCTAAGGTATTATTTATTTCAGTTGAATTTGGGAGGTTTTCTAAATTGCTTTTGGTTTTAAATTTTAGTGCCCAAAAATATCCAATCAATGCAGTTGGAATTGCAATGGAGACACCTAACAATATTACCAACCCTAAATCTGCTCCTAAGGCAGCAGCTGCAGCTAATGGCCCCGGAGTTGGCGGAATAAAAACATGTGAAACATATAATCCAGTAGAAAGTGCCACTGTAAAGACAATAATAGAGATCCCTGTTTTTTTACTCAAGGCTTTGTTCAATGAAGAAAGAATAATAAATCCAGAATCACAAAAGACCGGAATAGAAACTAAGATTCCTGTTAAGTGGATTGCAAAGGGTGACTTTTTATCACCAATTAAATTTAAAAGATAGCCAGCGATTATTTTTGTGCCTCCAGATTTTTCTAAAAATGTTCCAATGATGGACCCAAAAGCAATAATAATCCCTATGCTTGAAAGAGTGTATCCAAAACCTTGACTAATCGTTTCTAGAATTAAGTTCCCCTCTAAACCCATTAAAAAACCAACAATAACAGCAGCAATTATTAAAGTAATAAATGGGTGTATTTTATATCTAGCAATCGCAATGATAATGATAAAAAGAACCACTAGAATAATGATTAGTAAATCCATGAAAAAAGTTTTTATGGGATGGAAATGAGTTATCTAATATAAGGATTGTTTTCATAGCAAATTTTAATAACATAAATAATACAAAATCTAAGAGTAAAGGTGAGACTTCAGTTATATAAAATCATCCTAATTTTTAACAAATTTAGACTTTAAAAATAGTAATTTTACAAACAATTTTTAAATGTTTAACTGTTGGATAAAGAAAATTTAAAAATACATATTGTTGGAGCAGGGGTAAGTGGCTTGATTGCTGCTATCGTTTTGGAAAAATACGGATTTACTCCTATCATCATTGAAGAAACAGATCGTGTTGGAGGGCGAGTTAAAACAGATATAATCGATGGCTTTCAATTGGATAGAGGTTTTCAGGTATTGCTTTCAAAATATCCAATGGCTCAAAAATATTTAGATTTCTCTAAATTAAAGTTACAAAAATTGAAATCAGGAGCAGTAATTTTTAATAATGGAAAACAAAAAATTATTGGAGATCCACTCCGAGATACTACCGTTATTTTTCCAACACTATTTTCAGCAGTTGGAAATCTATCAGACAAGATTAAAATTTTACAATTAAGTTTGCGCTTGAAGAAAAAATCAATTGATGAAATTTTTCAATCTCAAGAATTAAGTACTATAGATTATTTGAACACCCTTGGATTTTCTTCTCAAATGATAGCTCAATTTTTCTTCCCTTTTTTCACGGGTATATTTTTAGAAACCAATTTAAAAACATCTAGTAGAATGTTTGAATTTGTTTTCAAAATGTTTGGAGAGGGCTTGGCTGTAATTCCAAAAGGAGGAATGGAAGAAATATCGAAACAATTATTATCAAAACTAGAAAAAACAGTTTTTAGATTCAAAACAGAAGTAACTTTAGTAACAGAAAAGCTAATCAAATTAAAAAATGGAAAGCAGTTAAAGAGTGATGCTACTATCATTGCTACAAATGCCAATAAGCTAATTGAAAATGAAGCAAATGAGGATATCCACTGGAAATCATGTCAAACACTTTACTTTAAAACTAAGGAGCGAGTAATTTCAAAACCTTTTATTGGTTTGATTCCAAATAAAAATAGTCTCATAAATAATATTTTTTATCACTCAAGCATACAAATTAGAAATCCCAATAAAGAAGAGTTATTATCTGTTACTGTTGTTAAGGATCATCATCTATCAGAGGTTGAATTAATAACTATGGTAGCTAAGGAATTAAAAAAAGAATGTAATATTAAAAAGATTGAATTTTTAAAAATATACAATATACCAAAAGCATTACCCGACTTAAATAACCTACGTTATGAAATAGCATCTGACGAAATAAAAGTATCAAGTGGTATTTTTTTAGCTGGTGACGTAATGTCAAACGGTTCTTTAAATGCTGCTATGGTTAACGGAGAAAAGGCTGCTTTGATTATTATAGAAAATTTTAAAAAACGAGGTATTACCGCTTAGCACTATAATTTTCTAATAATTCTAAAGAAGCATATTGCAATGTTTTTTGATGTGTTGCTTCCAAAATAATAGGAGGTGCTTTACCTGATTTTTCAGCTTCTAGCCACCTAGTAACACATAAACACCATTTGTCACCGGGGCTTAAACCTGGAAAGTTCAAATAGGCTATAGGTGTCATTAAATCATTTCCTTTTGAGGCTGAATACTCAAGGAATTCTTTTGAAACAACAGCACATACTGTATGGGTTCCGGTATCTTCAGAGACTGTTCTACATAAGCCATCTCTAAAATATCCTGTTATTGGATTTGTACAGCAAGAAATAAGTTTGGTTCCGAATATATTAAGTTCCATTTAATTGAAAATAAATAAAAAAATAAAAATTATGAAACTAATATTCTTTCGATGGATCATAATCATTTATTGTTTTGATAGAATTCAATTCACTTTTAGGGTCTTTAGATCGAATTAATGGGAAAAGGAGTTGAACATTCCATCGTTCTTTTAGTTGATTCCACGCTCCAAATTTAGTAGGATATTTTCTAGTAATTTTAGAAGTACCAAAAATAATATCCCATATAAAAAGAAGATTACCATAATTTCCATTTGGATGAGATATTCCATCTTCAGAAGATAATCCATGATGAGCAAAATGAGTACTTGGAGTTGAAAAAAATCGTTCTATGATCCATGCTAAAGGTCTTAAAAATTTATTTTTATATAGTAACCTATCCCATTTTGTTTCACTGTGTGCCAATAAGATGACTATTAGTTTAATGGGCAGATAAATGAGATAAACATATCCCATTCCTAAATAGACTAAAAGTGCTGAAAACCAAATTCCAGGCATAAATACATAATAAAAAACGGCATTTCTGTAGGTTACAAGTACTCCCATTTCTTCAATAATATGATGTGGTCTGTGGAGTTTCCACAAAACTTTACTGCTGTGTGATAATCGATGCCACCAGTATTGAGTCATATCATCAAAAACAACAAAAGCTAGGATATGAATCCATATTGAAGACTCAATAAAATAATCTTCAAGACCAGGGGAATAAATCCCCATTAACCACAATACTAAAAAAAATATTCCAGGTTGAATTAATGTTGGCAATATTGAAAGACTAACTAACTCAATTTTGAAATCATTTTTTGTTCGTTTATCGTTAAGATATAATCCTCCAAAAGCCTCAATTATTCCAAGAACTATTAATACAATTCCTGGAATTATTTTACTAATTGTTTCACCTTCCACCATTATTTATTAAAAATAATATTTAACACTAAGATATAAAAAGATTACTAGTGAATTAAATCCCGCTTATAGTTACCCTATTCTAAGAGTTTTTCTTATATGTACTTATATTTTATATGAATTTATTCTCATTAAATATAAATTACTAGAATTAAATTAAGAATATGAAAAAAAATCTTTAAAAATGAATACTAATTTTAATAAATATGTAAATATGTAAAAATCAAGACCCTATTGTTTGTTAATCTAAATTTAATACTTAGATTTGCCAGGTTATAAAAAAGCAATGAATCTACAATACGTTTTTACAAGTTTCTTTTTTTTCTTTTATTTTTTTAATAAAAGATGAGACTTAACATATATTATAAAAAACTATATAACTGAAAGTCTCGATAAATCGAGACTTTCTTTTTTTTGATACAAAATGAATAAAACGATTGCCATACAAGGGGCAAAAGGCTCAAATCACCATAAAGTTGCACGCGACTTTTATGGATCAACAATTCAGTTAAAAGAATGTATGTCTTTTGATGCGTTAGTTGATAGTTTGTTGAATGGTTCTGCAACTCATGGAGTCATGGCCTTAGAAAATACCATTGCAGGGTCTATCATACCCAATTATGCCCTAATAGATAGGAATAATTTACACATTATAGGGGAAGAGTACTTAAATATACACCATCATTTGATGGCATTGCCAGGGCAAGATATTACAGTCATTAATGAAGTTTGGTCTCATCCAATGGCATTATTACAATGTAAGGATTTTTTTAAAAAACACCCACATATTAAGTTAGTTGAAGATGTAGATACTGCAGAGGTAGCAAAAAGAATTGCGAAAGATAATTTAATTGGAATTGCGGCAATTGCTCCAAAAATTGCTGCTGAATTTTTTGACTTAGAGGTGATTGAGGATGATATTCAAACTATTAAAGATAATTCCACAAGATTTGTATTGGTTCAAAAACATGAGTCTCACAATGGATTTGATCAAATTAATAAAGCTTCAATAAAGTTTGAATTAGATCACAAACGCGGGAGTTTAGCTGCAATATTAAATGTAATTAGCGACTGTAAGTTGAATTTAACCAAAATACAATCCTTACCAAAAATAGAGACACCTTGGAAATATGCTTTTTTTGTAGATGTGACTTTCGACAAATATGAAAATTATGTCAAAGCAAAAGCTATCATAGAAATTATGGCATTGGAATTTAAAATTTTAGGAGCTTATAAAAACGGAAGAAATGAATAAAGCAGACCGTTTACAGAATATACAAGAATACTATTTTTCGAAGAAATTACGAGAAGTTAGAGGACTTTCTGCACAAGGAAAGCCCATTATTAATATGGGAATTGGAAGTCCAGATTTACAACCGCCGCAAGAAGTTATTTCTGCAATCAAAGAAGCAGTTTCGGAAGAAGGTGCTCATAAATACCAAAGCTATCAGGGCTTACCTGAATTTAGAAAAGCAATTGCTAATTTTTATAACAAGCAATATGATGTTGCTATAAATTATGAGAATGAAATCTTACCATTAACAGGAAGTAAGGAAGGGGTTTTACATATTTCTATGGCTTTTTTAAACAAAGGAGATGGTGTATTAATTCCAAATCCTGGGTATCCAACCTACACTTCAGTTAGCCATTTAGTAGAGGCAACTCCTATTTTTTATGACTTAAAAAAAGAACAAAATTGGCAACCTGATTTTGATAAATTAGAGCAACAAAACCTAACCAATATAAAACTTATGTGGGTAAATTATCCTCATATGCCAACAGGTGCAAATGCTTCTTTAGTATTATTTAAAAAATTGATTGCTTTTGGTAAAAAGCATGATATTTTAATTATAAATGATAATCCATATAGTTTTGTATTGAATAATACACCTTTGAGTATTTTAAATATAGAGGGGGCAAAAGAAATTGCTTTAGAATTAAACTCTCTTAGTAAGTCTTTTAATATGGCTGGATGGAGAGTTGGAATGTTGATAGGAGATAAAGATATTTTGGCACAAGTATTAAAAGTAAAAACTCAGATGGATTCAGGGATGTTTTATGGAATTCAAAAAGGAGCTGTTGCAGCTTTAAATATGAGTTCAGATTGGTTTGAGTGTATCAATAAGGTATATCAAAAAAGAAGAAAGCTTATATGGAAAATGGCATCCCTACTAAATTGCAGCTATGATCAAAATTCTTCAGGGATGTTTGTTTGGGCAAAAATCCCTGAGGGTAAAAGTGCAGAAAATTTGGTTGAAGAATTATTATACGAAAAAAATATTTTCATCGCTCCTGGGACTATTTTTGGAAGTAGAGGAGAGGGGTATATTCGTTTTTCATTATGTGTTGCCGAGGAGAAAATAATAGAAGCATTAAATAGATTATAAAATGAAAGTTTTTATTATAGGTACAGGATTAATTGGCGGAAGTTTTGCAATAGATATTCAACAAGAATATCCTGAAGCTATTATTTATGGGGTAGATGAAAATAAAGCACATCTAAAAGAAGCGCTAAAACTCGGTGTTATTCACAAAGAAGCTAGTTTCGACGACCTATCAACTGCAGATATTGTTCTTTTAACAATCCCTGTAGATTTCGCTTTAATTGTTTTACCAAAAGTATTGGATATAATTCATGATCAAGCATTGGTTATAGATGCTGGATCTACGAAAAAAGGAATTTGTGATGTGGTAAAAGACCATCCCAGAAGAAGAAATTTTTTAGCAACTCATCCGATAGCAGGAACAGAGTTTTCCGGACCTAAAGCAGCATTAAAAGGATTATTTTATCAAAAAACAAACATTATTTGTGAAGTTGAAAAAACAGCCTTTAATCTCCAAGAAAAAGCATTACAAATTTTTTCCAAGATAGGTATGAGAATTCGGTATATGGATACTGTTTCTCATGATAAGCATATCGCATATGTTTCCCACTTATCTCACATCAGTTCCTTTATGTTAGGGAAAACAGTCATAGAAAAAGAAAAAAATGAACGAGATATTTTTGATATGGCCGGAAGTGGATTTGAGTCTACCGTTCGATTAGCCAAAAGTTCTCCAGCAATGTGGACTCCAATATTTGAACAAAACAAAGACAATATTATAGAAACATTAGAGGGTTATATTGGAAATTTACAGAATTTTAAAAAACTGATGGAAGAGCACAAATTTGATGAAGTATTTAAAGAGATGCAAAGTGCTAATCACATAAGAAATATTTTACAAGGTATAAAATAGCTATTAAAAAAAACAACAATTAATTAAACTGAAATACCAAAATTTAATAAATACAATGAAGAATACAAAAGAATTAAGAACATGGTTGGATGATTTAAATTTAGATCACCCACTCGTAGTAGCAGGGCCTTGTAGTGCAGAAACAGAAGATCAGGTTTTAAAGATCGCGCACGAACTAAAAAATTCTGATGTGAACTATTTCAGAGCGGGAATTTGGAAGCCAAGAACACGACCAGGTAATTTTGAAGGAGTAGGTTCTTTAGGCTTAAAATGGCTTCAAAAAGTAAAGGCTGAAACTGGAATGAAAACAGCTACAGAGGTTGCCAATGCAGCACATGTAAAATTAGCTTTAGAACATGATATTGATTTATTATGGATTGGAGCTAGATCTACTGTGAGTCCTTTTATTGTTCAGGAAATAGCTGATGCTTTGCAGGGAACAGATAAAATAGTGTTAGTAAAAAATCCAGTAAATCCAGATTTAGCATTATGGCTTGGAGGAATTGAGCGCTTACATTCGGCAGATATTAAAAACCTAGGCGTTATCCATAGAGGATTTTCTACTTATGAGAAAACAAGATATCGAAATAATCCAGAATGGCAAATTGCTATTGAATTACAAAATCGTTTTCCAGATTTACCATTAATATGTGATCCATCTCATATAACTGGGAAAAGAGATATGATTTTTGAAGTATCTCAAACTGCTTTAGATTTAAATTTTAATGGATTAATGATTGAATCACATTTTGACCCAGACAATGCTTGGAGTGATGCTGCACAGCAAGTAACCCCTAAAAATCTGATTAAGATGATGGAAGATTTAAAAATTAGAAAATCAACAGATACAGAAGCTGCATACAGAAATGCCTTAAGTACCCTTAGAACTCAGATTGATGTAATTGATCACCAATTGATTGAGATATTAGGCAAACGTATGAAAGCAGCAGATGCTATTGGAGCTTTGAAGAAAGAAAAAAATGTAGCTGTATTACAATCAAAAAGGTGGAATGAAATTCTGGGTAAAATGATTTTAGAAGGAGAGGAAAATCAATTAAGTGAAGAGTTTATTCTGAGAGTTTTTAAAGCAATACATCAAGAATCAATTAATCATCAAGAAAAAGTTATGAATGGGTAATTTATAAATAAAAGCGGCTTTTAGGCCGCTTTTATTTTTACTATAGTCTAGGTTTTTTGAAGATATATCTAGTAATAAATATCCCTCTTCCATCGTTTTTGCCAGCATCGCTTTCAACTGCACTTGTTACAAAAGCCAATTCCCAACCTTCCTGAGTCATGGTATTTATTTTAGAGGTAATTACTGCATCATTTGCAGCAATATTTTGAAAACGAATACCTGCTATGTTATAGAAATTCAACAATTTAGTTTCTTCAAAATTCTTTACTCTAATATCACCACGGTCAGATTTATTTCTCTTGTCTTTGACTGTTTTTCCATCTGTTCTCGTTGAGGTAAAATCTTTGTAATCTCTAGTTTCATTTGTATTAATAAGTCTAGATCTACCTGTACCGCTTGGAATAATAGATTCTACACTTGTCATTACTTGGTATTTGTATGATTGAGCATCTGTATAATAAACAATGAAAAATGCAGCAATAATTAAATAAATTTTTCTCATAATAAAGTTGTATAAATAAATTAATTTTTAAATCTACAAATTTTAATTGAGAATTTATTTACTTTGTTCTATGACTGGAGTAATATATAAATCAACAGGAAGTTGGTATTTTGTAAAGTCTCAACGAGGTGTTTTTTATAAATGTAGAATAAAAGGTAAGTTTAGAATAAAAGGAATTAAAAGCACGAACCCTATTGCTGTTGGTGATAATGTAGAATTTGATATTGAGACTATAGGAGATGAACAAGTAGGTGTTATAAAGACAATTTATGAAAGAAAGAATTTTATCATTCGTAAATCAGTTAACTTATCAAAACAAACACATATTATTGCGTCCAATATAGATATTGCATTTTTATTGATTACGATTAATAATCCAACAACGCTTACAACTTTTATAGATCGTTTTTTAGTTACTGCCCAAGCATATTCTATAAAAGTAATTTTAGTATTTAATAAAATTGATACTCTTAATAATGAAAGAAAAGCAGAGGTTGTATATCTAAGAGGTATTTATGAGTCTATTGGTTACAAATGTATAGAAGTTTCTGCTATTGAAAATCTAAATTTAGATATTCTAAAAGATTTAATGAAAGAAAAAACAAGCGTTTTTTCTGGTCATTCTGGTGTTGGGAAAACAACCTTGTTGAATGCTATAGAACCCGGTCTTAATTTGAAGACAAAGCAAATTTCAGACCAACATCAACAGGGAAAACATACCACTACTTTTGCAGAAATGTTTGATTTAAGTTTTGGTGCAAAAATTATTGACACTCCTGGAATTAAAGGCTTTGGAGTAGTAGATGTTGAAAAAGAAGAGTTAGGGGATTATTTCACAGAGTTTTTCGCATTGAAGAGTTCATGTAAGTTTCATAATTGTATTCATGTAAACGAACCTCAATGTGCTGTAAAATCTGCTTTAGAATCTAAGGAGATTTCATGGTCTCGTTACAAAAGCTATTTACAAATACTAGAGGGTGAAGAAGAGCACTATAGAACAGATATTTGGGAATAATCATTTTTTAATTTAAAAAAATAAGCATTCAAATAATGAAAGTAGTTATTCAGCGAGTTACAGAAGCTAGTGTAGCTATAGATGAAAAAATAGTAGCCTCTATAGGATATGGTATGTTAGTTTTATTAGGAATTGAAAATTCAGATACAGTTGAAGATATAAAATGGTTGACCAAAAAGATAGCTAATCTAAGAATCTTTAATGATCATCAAGGTGTGATGAATAATTCTCTATTAGAAGTTAACGGAGAAGCTATTATTGTGAGTCAGTTTACTTTACATGCATCAACAAAAAAGGGAAATCGTCCAAGTTACATAAAAGCAGCCAAACCTATCATTGCTATTCCTTTGTATGAAGATTTTGTTCATCAATTTGAGATAACCTTAGGAAAACAAGTTCAAACAGGTCATTTTGGTGCTGATATGAAACTAACTATACATAACCACGGGCCTATCACAATTGTCATAGACTCAAAAAATAAAATTTAACATTTTTTTAGTTTCCATGGAAAATAAATTATCATATTTTTACTTAAATAATTTATAAATAATGTAATATAAATGAAAAAAGCATTAATTGTAATAATAATATCTACTATATTCTTTTCATGTAAAAGTGAAAAGAAAGATAAAACAGTTGTAAAAGAAGAGGTGAAAGTTGAAACGATAGCAGCTATTAATAATGTAGATTTAGCTTCATCAGTTTTAACATGGAAAGGAACTAAACCTACTGGATCGCATGATGGAACAATAGCTTTAAAAGAAAGTTCATTGATTTTAGATAGTGGTAAAATTACTGGAGGAGAATTTATAATCGATATGTCTTCGATAAAGAATTTAGACATGGCGGGTAGCGATGGTGCTAGTAAAATTGAGGCCCATCTGAAGGCACCTGACTTTTTTGATATCGCTTCTTACCCTATTTCTACCTTTGTAATTACAGAAGTCAAAGAACTTGATTCTAAGTTGTTAGTAACTGGTAATTTAACCATAAAAGATGTAACAAAAAGTATAACCATTCCTGCTTCTTTATATGAATCAGATGGTATTAGTGTATTCACTAGTGAGCTTTTTAATATAGATAGAGCAGATTTTAATGTTAAATATCGTTCAAAAACATGGTTTGATAATTTAAAAGATAGATTTATTGATGATTTAGTAGAAATGTCTTTTACGGTTAAAACAATAAATTAAAACAATTAAATATGAAATTTAAAAAAATTGATAGACCTACTTGTGGCTGTGGAAACACACAAGATAAAGATGGTTTTTGTGACGGATCACATTCGAATAGTTAGTTTAACAACATAAATAAATGTTTTTGGTTATTTTATAATTGAACTTCAGTAGTATTCTTCACCTCTTCTATGCTAAATGTACTGTGTGTACTCGCAATATGCTTTATAGTGGTTAGTTTGGTAACCATGAATTCACGATATTCTTTCATATCAGATACATGAATCTTTATGATATAATCATAATCACCACTAACATGAAAACATTCAGAAACTTCATCCAGTTTTATAATCTCTTTTTCAAAATTAGACAAAAACTCTTTAGAGTGTTGTAAAAGTTTTACATGGCAAAAAATAAGAAATGATTTATTGATTTTTTCTTTATCAATAATCGCTACATATTTTCTTATAACCCCTTCTTTTTCTAATTTCTTTATTCTTTCATATACTGCTGTTACAGATAAATTTAGTTGTAAGGAAAGTTGCTTACTTGTTTTTTTACTATCGTTTTGAAGTAGGCTAATTAATTTTTTATCAATAGAATCTAATATCATAAGAATAATTTTTTACAAAATGTCTTTTTTGCGAAATAGTTATCTGAAAAAATATCTAAATAATTCTTGTAAAAGATAAATATAAAGATAAAAAATTTATTTTTTGTAAATTTTAATGAAAAATAAACTATTATTATGTATTTTGATTGATAATATATCTATATTTTTTTAAATTTGGTTATTATACTAATAATATGAAATTTAATCCAGCAGACAACATTCAAGACCTAAAAAATTTTGGAGAATTTGGTGGTGTAAATCCATCCATTTCAGATTCTTCAACTTATACTTTTTTGGCAGCTAAAACAATGACTGATACCTTTGAAGGAAATACTGATGGTTGTCATTTGTATTCTAGACATACAACGCCAAGTAATATGTTTTTAGGAGACGCTTTGGCTGCGATGGAAGGTACAGAAACAGCGAATGTATCAGCGTCAGGAATGGCAGCTATTACTTCTGTATTACTACAATTGTGTGGTGCTGGAGATCATATTGTTTCTAGTAGAACTATCTATGGAGGCACCTATGCATTTTTAAAGAATTTTATACCCAGGCTACACATTCAAACTTCTTTTGTAGATATTACAGATTTAGAGAAAGTGGAGACAGCTATTAATGAGGATACAAAGATTTTATATTGTGAATCTATTAGTAATCCACTATTAGAGGTCGCAAATATAAAAGGATTAGCAATATTAGCTAAAAAATACAATTTAAAATTGGTGATAGATAATACATTTTCACCATTATCTATTTCTCCTAATCAGCTAGGAGCAGATGTGGTGATTCATAGTTTAACAAAATTCATTAATGGTTCTTCAGATTCTGTAGGTGGTGTGGTTTGTGGTACCCAAGTATTTATCAATCAACTTAGAAGTGTTATAGACGGTGCTAGTATGTTATTAGGTTCAACAATGGATAGTTTGCGAGCATCTTCAGTTTTGAAAAACTTAAGAACATTACATCTTAGAATGAAACAACATAGTTATAACGCAACTTATTTAGCCAATAAGTTTGTGGCTGATGGAATTAAAACAGTCTATCCAGGATTGGCATCACATCCCTCACATAAACTATTTACTTCCATGATGAATCCAGAATATGGTTATGGAGGTATGTTAACAATAGATGTTGGATCATTAGATAAAGCTAATTTACTAATGGAGGCTATGCAAAGAAAAAATGTTGGATTTTTAGCTGTAAGCCTTGGTTTTTATAAAACATTATTTTCTACTCCAGGTACATCAACGTCTTCAGAAATCCCAGAAGATGAACAACTAAAAATGGGCTTATCAGAAGGTTTAATTCGATTTTCAATAGGATTAGATAATAATATTAAAAGAACGTATCAGATAATAAAAGAATGCATGCTAGAGGTAGGTGTTTTATCTGTCAACCATCTTACTGCCAACTAAAAATCTCTTAAGGCTCTGTAAAACAATTCTTTAGTCAATTCTTTCATATTATTTTCTTTAAACCGTTCTTCAGAAAGGCTTCTAGTATTCCACCTATATCCTTCTTTTACGAGTATAAAACTAAATAAAGAAGAGGTTGGATCTTTAAGATCTAACAAAGGATAACGTAAATCTTTATATATAATTTCATTATTATCATCAGAACTAATTGCATAAAAATCCTTACTAAACCATCTTAATGTTTTCAAATCAGGATGATTAATATCTAGAAGATCATGATTTTTAGGAATAATTGTAAATTGTGTTGTTGTATTATTTAAATCAAAAATAGAGTAAAAAGTTACGTGATAATTTGTGTCAGTTTCAGCAACAGCATACCATAAAAGATTATTCAAAATGGTAGGTTGCGCACTGAACCTATTGAAGTTGATATTGGCTTCTTTAAATGATTTCTCAAAAACAGTATCAACATACAATTTATTACCAATTGTAAACATTATATAAATAGCGCTCAAATAAACTCCAGCTTTTGTCCATTTTAGACGTATTGGATTCTTTCGATTAAAAAACATGGTAACAATCAAACAGCCTAAAAAAGGGAGTGTAAATATTGGATCAGCTACGGAAATTGTATTAAAAGCAACTCTATAGTCTGAGAAAGGTAAAAACAATTGAGTCCCGTAGGGTGTAAAGCTGTCTAATATAGGATGTGTAAAAATTGATAAAAAGAATAACCAAATCCAATCTCGTAAATTTGTAGTGCCTTTTCTTAGTTTCCCTAAATTGTATATCTCTGAGCAAATAAATCCAAAGATAAGTGCTCCTAAAATTGAAAAAAAAACAGAATGAGTAAACCCTCTATGAAAAGCTAAATTATCTATCTCATTAGTATAATAAAGTCGACCAATGATAACATCTAAATCTGGAATAGTTCCTCCAATGGCTCCAAAGAGTATTGCTTTATTTCCAATTTTTTTTCCTAGTGCGATTTCTCCACAAGCAGCTCCTAAAACGATTTGAGTAATTGAATCCATGAGTGCAAATGTAACCATCTAATTTCATTTGCATAGCTTCGTCTAAAATCGTAACATTACACAACAAAAATTGACAAAATGCAAGATCAAAAAAACATTTCAGAACTAAAAATTCAAGATCAAAAAATCATTGAGAATAAAGCACTTTCTATTGTAGAGGCGATTATTCCTATTTTTCTTTTGGTAGGAATGTTGGCATATAATGTTTTTATTTTTGGAGATGATTCTCTCAGTGGTACAAATCAGTTTATATTATTAATAGGTGGTGTAATTGCTGCTATTGTAGGTTTTAGGAAAAAGATTCCATTCTCAAGAATGATGGAAGAAGTTGCAGAGAATATAAAGTCAACATCTGGTGCAATATTTATTTTATTAATGGTTGGTGCACTTGCTGGCTCATGGATGGTTAGTGGAATTATACCAACAATGATTTACTATGGGTTACAAATATTAAACCCCACAATATTTTTACCAGCATGTCTAATTATCTGTGCAGTTATTTCAATATCAACAGGGAGCTCTTGGACTACAGCGGCTACTGTTGGAATTGCACTTATAGGAATTGCAGGTGCTTTAGAAATTCCACTTGGAATGACTGCTGGAGCAGTATTGTCAGGAGCTTACTTTGGAGATAAGATGTCGCCAATGTCAGACACTACAAATTTAGCACCAGCAATGGTAGATACAGATCTTTTTACCCATATTAAGTATATGGCATTCACAACAGTCCCTACATTTATTATAACACTTATTATTTTTATAGTTATCGGATTAACCCTCAGTGTTAATGGTGAAACTGATATCTCTAATATGCTTATAGATATTGATAAGGCCTTCAACATAACTCCATGGTTATTTTTAGTTCCCATAATTGTAATTTTTCTGATAATAAAAAAGACACCTCCTTTAATAGCACTTCTCACAGGGACTCTTTTAGCAGCAATTTTTGCCATATTTTTTCAACCAAAAATTATCATGAATATAGCAGGAGCTACTGAATTAAATTTTAATTCAGCTTATAAAGGTTTGATGACAGCAATAACTATTGATACAGCTGTAGCGACAGACAATGAAATTTTAGCAGATTTATTTACCGCAGGAGGTATGGCAAAAATGATGGGGACTATTTGGCTTATTCTCTGTGCTATGGTTTTTGGAGGAATTATGGATGCTATAGGTGCTTTGACTAAGATTAGTAGTTTTATGTTACAACTTTTTGACTCTGTTTTTGGGTTATTTGCCAGTACGGTTTTTACATGTATCGGTTTAAATTTTACAGCATCAGATCAATACTTAGCTATTGTAGTGCCAGGGAAAATGTACTCTAAAGCATTCAAAGAAAAAGGTTTAGCTCCTGAAAATTTAAGTAGAACGTTAGAAGACTCAGGTACAGTAACCTCTGTGTTAATTCCATGGAATACTTGTGGAGCCTATCACTCAGGTGTTTTAGGGGTCGGAGTAGGAGAGTATTTTATATATGCAATTTTTAACTGGTTGTCTCCATTTATGACACTTTTATTTGCTGCCTTTAAAATTAAAATAAGAGAAATAGTATCTAAATAATTCCAGTTTATATAAACCAATTCCAGACTAAACCAAAACGAATTGTAAAATCTCTATAAGGATAATTGGGAGCAGAAAAATAATTTCGATTTCCGAGGTCAGATAATGCATTGTCTATTCTGAAATAGACTCTAGTTCTTCTTATCTGAGCATTAAAAAATAAATCTACTGTTGGAAATCCTATTTTTTCAGAATTTTGAATTGTAAATTCTGCCAATAAGGGGTTGTATGCATTGGCTTTATATTTTGTAAAGTAGTTTAAAGTAGCACCAATTTGTACTTGCATAGGTTTTCCTTTAAACCAATAATCATCATAATAAAGTGTATTTCTGGTAACCATCTCAGGTACTCTAAAAACAGCTGAACCTCCACTTACATTTTGATACATTACACGATTGTCAAAGGCAAATCTTTTGTATCTAAATTCACGAGAAATTCTAACTTTTAAATAAGTGACATTTTCAGAGAATTGCTTAGGTTTATTGTCTTCTCCAAAATAGGTAAAATTTTCAATATTGGTTAAATTTATGGTTGTATTTAACCATTTAGAAATTAGGCTAAAACCGATATTTTGAGTTCTTATATTTTCAAAATTATTTTCCCAATTATAGTTGTTATAACTACTTTGATGCAATAAGAAATTAAAGTTTGGAGATTTTGAATTTAATAAGATACTAGCTTTTATATTAAATAAGCTATCTTTCTTATAAGATAAATTTCCTCGAAGGTTAGTGCCAGACAACCTTCCCAATCCAGGAGTAATTTCACCGGTAGCATCTAGTTTAAAATTTTTCACTTTTGCTTTCCAATCTGCACCAAATGAGGCTGCATTTCCTTCTAATTTTAACTTGGTAATTCCACTATTTTGATTTTTAACTTCCTTATACCCATACGAATAGCTCATTACGTTAGATTTGACTCTAAAAGTTCCTAAAATATGTTTAGAATTAAATTCTAAAAAGAATGTGTTTTTTAAAAAGGAGTTTTTAACATCATCTCTTATATTTCCAGAAAAATTGGTGGTACCTAGAAAATCTGTATTTGAATTTTGTCTAAATTCATATGATTTTTGTTCACTTTTAAAAGTATGACCAATTTTTAAATTGGTAAAATCTTTCTTACTCACAGAATCTTTTGAGGAGAGAATTTTGAAATCATGTTCAAAATAGAATCGAGAGCTTTTAAAAAAATTTTCTGTATCGTTAAGGTTTACGTCCATTCTCGCTCTGTCTGAAAAATTAGGGTCATTATCTTTAAATGCCTGTAATGACTCATTAGTTAACCCCCCGCTTTCCTCATTTAGTATATCTTGAGTTGATAGATGACTTCTAATTTTATAGTGTCCTTTTTTAGTTACGTAATAAAATGTGGTTCTAAAATTACCTTGACTTACGAGAGCTTCTCGGTACTTTCCTAAAGATCTTAAACCTGTATATGAAATTGAAACATTCTTTCTTTTTGAAAAGTTCAGGCTGAAGAATGATTCTAAAAATTGCCCTTGTTCTAAGGTAGTTAAAAACATAATCTCTGATGTTGGTGTAGGAACTTCATAATAACCAATGTCTTCAACATTTTTAAAAGAGAATTGTTTTGCTGTGAAACCAATATCTGGAATACTACCTATTTGATCATAATCATATGTTAATCGATTAAAAGTTTGACCAATATTATGAAATGGTAACAAGCCAAAATTATCTTTTCTTAAAAAATTAAACTTGTAATTTTTTTTAATATTTAGAGTAGTGTCAACAAAACTGGTGTCTTTGTAAAATGAAAAAATTTTGTAATCTGTATACTTAGTTTCAGCACTAAGATTAATTTTTCTTGTTTTGCTATTTCCCGATCCAGAAATAGAATCATTTAACATAAAATTATTCCTTCCACTTTTAATTCTTGATTTATCTGACTTTTTTGACGGTTGAAAAGTCTGAGCATATATACTGTTAGTTAAAAAGCAAACTAAAAAAAATAAAATGATTTTTTTCATTTATAATTGTCTTCTAAACAAAAGTAAACTTTTAACGTAAAAGAATTAAAATAATTATCTTGAAAAAATGTTAATTTGCAATATGTTAAAAAACAACTTCAGTGAACTTCAATTAGAAGTGGGAACAGATGAAGCAGGAAGAGGTTGTCTTTCTGGACCTGTTGTTGCAGCTGCCGTAATATTACCCTTTGATTTCCATCACGAATTGTTAAACGATTCTAAACAACTTTCTGAAGCTAAAAGAATATTATTAAGAACAGTAATTGAAAAAGAGGCTTTAGCATTTGGAGTGTCTTTTGTTAATCATACAGAAGTAGATTTATTAAATGTTCTACAAGCTTCTATAGAAGGTATGCATCGATCTATTTCAGCAATGAATATAATACCTGAATACATTATAGTTGATGGCAATAAGTTTAAACCTTATAAAAACATTCCTTATAAGACAATTATAAAGGGCGATGCTAAATATAAAAGTATTGCAGCCGCATCAGTATTAGCAAAAACATATAGAGATGAATTTATGAAAAAAATTCATCAAGAATTCCCATTATATAATTGGAAAAAAAATAAAGGGTACCCTACAAAAGAACATAGAAATGCAATTCAAAAATACGGGATAACCAATTATCACAGAAAAACATTTAAGCTATTACCAACGCAGTTAAAGTTAGATATCTGATAGAAATTTTTCAACTTCAAAAAGTTCTTTGAAATGAAAAAGTATTTTTTCTTTAACCTTATTCAATCCAATTTTCCTTCCAAGTTCAGCTTCTAAGGATGTGACAGCTTTTCCTTTAATTCCACATGGTATAATATGATCAAAATATCCAAGATTTGTATTTACATTTAAAGCAAAACCATGCATTGTAACCCAGCGACTGCTTCTAATCCCCATAGCACAAATTTTTCTAGCAAAAGGAGTTCCTACATCAATCCAAACTCCAGTTTCACCCTTACTCCTCTCTCCGTTAATTCCGAATTCAGCGAGTGTTTTAATAATCACCTCCTCTAAAAGGCGTAAATACTTATGAATATCTGTAAAAAAATTCTCTAGATCTAGTATAGGATAACCAACAATTTGTCCAGGACCGTGATATGTAATATCTCCACCACGATTTATCTTGTAATATGAAACACCTTTATCCTTTAGTTGTTGTTCATTGATTAAGAGGTTACTAATATCACCACTTTTACCTAGTGTATACACATGAGGATGTTCTACAAATAAGAAATAATTTGAGGTAGGTTTGAAATTATTTTTTTTTCTATTTTGTTTTTTAATAGCAATAATACTATCTAATAAAGAAGTTTGATACTCCCAGATATCATTATAATCTCTTAATCCTAGATTTTTTAATTGGATAGATTTATTCATTTTAACTCATAGTAAAGATAAATATTTAATTATATTTGAAGGGTCTTCCTAGGTTATTAATTTAAATCTTATTTTACAAATTAATTATGAGAAACATCTTTCTAAGTTTTGTATTATGCATAATTTATTATAATAGTTTTTCCCAATCAAAAGTTTGGAGTTTATTAGATTCTAGTCAAACTCAATTTAACAAAATAGATATTAAGTTTAGAAAATCAATTCCAAATGATTACAATATTTATAACATTAATTTTAATGAGTTTAAAAATGAAATTTTATCCTTATCGAGAGCTTCACCAACAATCATTAAACTTCCAACACCTGAAGGTGTTCAAAAATTTTCTTTTAAAGATGCATCATCTTTATCAGAGGGGTTGGCACTTAAATTTCCTATGATAAAATCGTATGTTGCTCAAGGAATAGATGATCCCTCAGCAACCGCAAGGTTTAGTTTTGGAACTAATGGTTTTCATGTGGTTATTTTTTATGCAAATAAACCTTCTTTTTATATAGATCCATATTCTAAAAATCATAATTCTTATATAGCTTACAGCAGATCAAGTTTACCTCAAAGAGATCATGGTTTTAGCTGTGAAGTAGACCAACAAATTACGAACAATAGCTTACATAATACAATACAAAGAAATGCTGATGATGGTTTGTTGAGAACGTTTCGTTTAGCTTTAGTTTGTTCAGGTGAATATGCTCAATTTCATTTAAATGACCAAGGGGTGCCTAATAACGCTACTGATGCCGAAAAAAAAGCTGCTGTTTTATCAGCGATGAATACTTCTATGACAAGAATAAATGGTGTATACGAAAGAGATTTAGGAGTAAGAATGGAAATTGTTGAAGATAATGATCAGGTTATATTTTTAGATAGCGCTTCAGATGGAATTACAGATGGTAGTGCTGGAGCAATGATTGGACAAGTTCAAACAATCTGTGATAATACTATTGGGACTGAAAATTATGACATTGGACATATTTTTAGTATCGGAGGAGCTGGTCTTGCAAGTTTGGGTGTAGTATGTGTATCAGGTAGTAAAGCAAGAGGTGTAACTGGTATCAGTACTCCAATGGGAGATCCTTATGATATTGATTATGTATCTCACGAAATAGGGCATCAATTTGGAGCAAATCATACCCAAAATAACAGTTGTAACAGAAACAATTCAACAGCAGTAGAACCAGGAAGTGCCTCTACAATTATGGGTTATGCAGGAATTTGTTCACCCAATATTCAAAACAATAGCGATGACCACTTTCATTCAGTTAGTATTAGTGAAATGTGGAATAAAATTCAGTCTACTGCTACTTGTGCATTGACAACTTCAACGGGTAATAGTGCTCCTGTTATAATTGGAAGTGAAGATTATTCTATTCCAAAATCTACTCCTTTTGTATTAAGGGGTATTGCTTCAGATGTAAATTCAAATGATGTATTGAGTTATAACTGGGAGCAAACGGATACAGAAATAGCTACAATGCCACCTTCTTCATCAAGTACTTCTGGACCTGCTTTTAGGTCTAATTCATCAATAAGTTCACCTAATAGGTATATGCCTGCATTGCCAACAGTTGTAGGAGGAAGTACTTCTAATACATGGGAAGTGGTTCCATCTGTTGCAAGAGAGATGAATTTTTCATTAGTAGTAAGAGATAATGCAAGGGATGGAGGAAACAGTGCCAGAGACGACATGAAGGTAACAACATTAGATATTGTTCCATTTACAATTGAGGGTCCATCTTCAAATGTAGAGTGGTTTGTAGGTTCTAACCAAACGATTAATTGGGTAGTAGGTTCAACAGATCAATCTCCTGTTAACTGTGAGAATGTAACTATTTTATTGTCGACAGATGGAGGTGTTTCTTTTCCAATAATACTAGCAGAAAATACACCCAATGATGGATCAGAAACAATTGTAATACCTAATAATACAACTAATTCAGCTAGAATAATGGTAGAGGCTACAGAAAATATTTTTTATAATGTGAATTCTACGAACTTTACAATTAGCTCCTCTAATCCAACTTTTATTATAACGAATATAACTGAAGATATAGATTTATGTTTTACTGAAGATAGTTCTGCTATCTATGACATTTCAATAGATTTTATAAATAATTTTTCAGAAACTATAAGTTTTTCAACTATTGGTGAACCGGCAGGTTCAATAGTGAGTTTTAGTCCAACAACTATTAATTCTAACGGAACTGTAACCATGACTGTTAGTAATTTAGATGAAGTAGCGGTTGATTCATATTCAATAGATATCACAGCTTCTTCAAATTCAATTACAAGAACTATAAACGCATCTTTAAATATTTTAAATTCAACTTTTGAATCGTTAAATTTAACATCACCTACTAACAGTGGGTCAGGCATATCTTTGACACCTACTTTTTCATGGGATGTTATTTCAAATGCAAATTCATATGATATAGAAATTTCTACTGACTCTGAGTTTAGTTCAATCGTATTAAATGAAAATGTAACAACAAACTTCTATTCTGAAGCTTCTTTAAATCAATCGACAACTTATTACTGGAGAGTGAAAGCTAAAAATAGTTGTGGTGATGGTAACTTTTCAGATATTAATTCTTTTACCACACAAACTTGTTCTGTATGTACGTCTAGTGGAAATACTGAATGGGAAACTAGCGTTACAAGAGTTGTTTTTAATACTATTGATAATTCTTCAGGAAAAAGTGGTCCTTATAGTAATTTCACTGAATTAAGTACTGTTGTTAAAGTTGATGAAATTCATGATCTAATAATACAACTAGATACTGACGGAACTTATACTAATCGAGCTAAAGTTTGGATAGACTGGAATCAAAATTGTGATTTTAACGATGAGGGAGAGGAGTATGATTTGGGTTCTGCATATAACGTGAGTGATGGGGCTACAACAAATAGTCCATTACCTATAATAATTCCCTCAGAAGCTGTTTTAGGTACAACGACCATGAGAGTTTCTTCAAGTTATGTTGGTTACGCCGAATCATGTGATTCAGGTTTTGATGGAGAAGTTGAGGACTATTCCATTGAGGTTTTAGATGCAACAGCTTCAATTATTAAAGATGTTTCTTTTGAAGGTTTTAATTTATACCCTAATCCGTCTAATGGAAATTTCACATTACAATTTGACACAGCATCAACAGCAAATGTAAAACTTCAACTATTTGATCTTTCAGGAAGATTGGTGGGAGAGTTCTTGTTTTCTAATGTTGCTAAAAGATTTTCTGAAAGTATTTCATTTGAAAATATAGCAAAAGGACTGTATTTGTTAAAAATTAAGAATGGAACAAAACAAACGACTAGAAAATTAGTCTTAGAATAGGTTTTATAAATAATAAAAAAGACTGATGACAAAATCGTTTTTTTTCATTTACTAATGTTAAATTAAATAAATTACTTTTGTTCTATGTCTATAGAAGTACAAGCTGTTTCAAAGTCATACGGAACTCAATTGGCGTTAAATAAAATTAGTTTCTCTGCTAAAAAAGGAGAAATTATTGGGTTTTTAGGTCCAAATGGTGCCGGAAAATCTACTATGATGAAGCTCTTAACAGGCTATATTTTGCCAAACACAGGAACTATTTCTGTGGCTGGAATTAATGTTTTAAAAAATCCCATAAAAGCAAAAGCAACGATTGGATATTTACCAGAACAGAACCCTCTATACCATGAAATGTATGTTAGAGAATATCTGGGATTTCAAGCAGCATTTTATAAAGTTAAAAAACAAGCTATCGATGAGGTGATTATTTCTGTAGGACTCGCTTCAGATGTTCATAAAAAAATAGGTCAGCTTTCTAAAGGATATCAACAGAGAGTCGGGATTGCAGCTGCTATACTTCATGACCCTAAGGTTTTAATTTTAGATGAACCAACTACAGGATTAGACCCAAACCAATTACAAGACATACGGGCATTGATAAAAAAATTAGGAAATGATAAAACCATTTTGTTTTCTACACATATTATGCAAGAAGTAGAAGCAGTTTGCGATCGTGTAATTATTATTAAAAATGGAGCCATGTTATTAGATAAATCAATACAAGATTTAAAAGATGATAATCTTCAAACAATAGAAGTTACTTTTGATTATAAAATAGAAGAACAATTTATTCAAAAATTACCTAATTTAAAATCTTTTGAAAATAATTTTAACATGACCTGGCATCTTACTTTTGAATCTAAAAATGATATGAGACCTATAATTTTTGATTTTGCAAAAGAAAATAGTTTAAAGATTTTAGAATTAAATTCTAAGAATCAAAGCTTAGAAACACTTTTTACTAAACTAACATCTTAGTTTAATTTGAAATTAATTCGAAGATCCTCAAGTGTTTTTAGAAGTTCACTGCTAATTTTAATTTTAGTATTCCTACTTGGCACCTCTAATTCAATCTCTTCTTTTACATCATAAATAACAAAACTAAGCGATTGTTTCCCTTTATGTTCTTTAAAAAGGGTATTGAAATTTTGAATAGATTTTTTATGTACTTCTTCAATAGGTATTTTTATAGTTACTTTTTTACATAAATCATCCATTACATCATGTAAGAGTTTGAAATCGGTAAATTTTAATCTAGCATCTCCTTCTTTACCTTCTTTATTCATCCATCCTTTTTGTATTGTAGCTCTAACAAATAAAAAAGAGTTTGGAACAAAAAAATGTTTAAATTTCAAATAATCTTCTCCAAAAATTCGAAACTCAAAACTATCCAAGTAATCTTCTATAAAAAAAGAAGCCCATCCTTTTCCTGCTTTTGAAACCCTATGCTGAACTTCAGTAATAATACCAGCAAAAACTAAATTAGAACCAATATATTTATGAAGACCTCCTTTAAAATTTGCGACACTAGCGTTACAAAACTTTAATTCGTTTTTGAAATCATCTAATGGATGAGCAGAAATGTAAATACCAACAACTTCTTTTTCTTTAGCCAATTCTTCCATGGTTCCCCAATTTTCACAATCTGGTATTTCAGGCTCAGGAAATTGAATATCTGAAGCTTCACCAAATAGGGAGACTTGAGCAGAGTTTAAATTTTCTTGATATTTATTTCCAAAACGAATTACTTTTTCTATAAAAGTGTGTCCTTTTTCGTCTTCAGCAAAATATTGTGCTCTATGAGTGCTTGAAAATGAATCAAATCCACCTGCTAAGATTAAACCATCAAATGCTTTTTTATTAGCAGCTCTTAGGTCAATTCTTTTCGTAACATTAAAAATAGAACTAAAATGACCATTTTCTTTTCGCTCCTTAATAATCGCTTTTACTGCAGAACTCCCTACTCCTTTGATAGCTCCCATTCCAAAACGTATAGCGCCTTGTTTGTTTACAGAAAATTTTAAATACGATTCATTTATATCTGGTCCTAGAACTTCTAAGCCCATAGATTTACATTCTTCCATAAAAAAAGAAACAGATTTAATATCATTCATATTATTTGATAATACAGAAGCCATATATTCTGCTGGATAGTGTGCTTTTAAATAGGCTGTCTGATAAGCTACCCATGCATAACAAGTTGAGTGTGATTTATTAAATGCATATGACGCAAATGCTTCCCAATCTTTCCATATTTTTTCTAATTTCTCTGATTCATGACCATTATTACCAGCTTGTTCTATAAATTTGGGTTTCATTTTTGCCAGAACAGTTGCTTGTTTTTTTCCCATAGCTTTCCTCAATACATCAGCTTCCCCTTTTGTAAAGTCAGCTAATTTTTGAGATAATAGCATTACTTGTTCTTGATAAACAGTAATTCCATAAGTTTCAGCTAAATATTCTTCCATTGCTGGCAAGTCATATTCTATATCTTCTTTTCCATGCTTTCTATTTATAAAAGAAGGAATATATTCCATAGGGCCTGGGCGATACAATGCATTCATGGCAATTAAATCTCCAAAAACAGTTGGTTTTAAGGATCTCATATGTTTTTGCATTCCTGGAGATTCATATTGAAAAATCCCTACAGTTTCTCCTTTTTGAAATAATTCGTATGTTTTTAAATCATCTAAAGGGAAAGATTCTGGGTCTAATTGAACTCCATGAAGTGCTTTTACAATTTTCACAGTGTCTTTAATTAAAGTTAGTGTTTTTAAGCCTAAAAAGTCCATTTTTAATAAACCTGCATTTTCAACTACAGAATTATCAAACTGAGTAACATACATCCCTGAATCCTTAGCTAAGGCAATAGGTACATAATCGGTTATATCCGAAGGTGTAATAATAACACCACATGCATGAGTTCCGGTATTCCTTACTGAACCCTCAAGAATAGTAGCCTTATTGATGGTTTCTGACTCGACTCCATTTCCCTCAGAGATAACTATTAATTCATTAACCATATCTTTTTCTTCAGAACGTAAAGCAGCAATTTTCCCTTTACTTTTTTCGTCTGTTCCAAAAATATTTTTCAGTTTTATATTAGGAATTAATTTGGCAATTCTGTCAGCTTCAAATAATGGAAGATCTAAAACTCTAGCGGTGTCACGAATAGATGACTTAGCGGCCATCGTACCGTAAGTAATAATTTGAGCTACCTGATTTGCACCATATTTTTGAATTACATAATCCATAACACGCCCTCTTCCTTCATCATCAAAATCAATATCAATATCAGGCATAGAAATACGTTCGGGATTTAGGAAACGTTCAAAAAGTAAATCGTATTTAATAGGATCAATATTTGTAATCCAAAGACAGTAAGCTACTACAGAACCAGCAGCAGAACCACGTCCTGGGCCGACAGAAACATCCATTTTTCTAGCCTCTCTGATAAAATCTTCTACAATCAAGAAATATCCTGGATACCCTGTATTTTGTATCACACCTAATTCAAAATCTAATCTTTCCTTAATAGATTCTGTAATTTTTCCATATCTTTTTTTTGCTCCAATAAAAGTTAGGTGTTTTAAGTAGTTATTTTCACCTCTTTTTCCTCCGTCTTCTTTGTCTTCTTTCGATTGAAATTTAGTTGGAATATCAAATGCAGGCAATAATACATCTCGCACCAAAGAAAAAACTTCTACTTTGTCAACAATCTCTTGAATATTACTAATTGCTTTTGGAATATCAGCAAACAATAATTTCATTTCATCGGTTGTCTTAAAATAGTATTCATCATTTGGTAAGCCATATCGATAACCTCTTCCTTTTCCTTTTGGAGTCGCTTGCTTTTCACCATCTTTGACACATAATAAAATATCGTGTGCATTAGCATCTTCTTTGTTTAGATAAAATATATTGTTTGTTGCAACAACTTTAATGTTGTGTTTTTTTGAAAATTTCAAAAGAGTTTCATTAGCAATATCTTCATCATCTTGGTTATGACGCATCAATTCAATATAAAGGTCATCATCAAACTGATTTTTCCACCAAAGGAGAGCTTTTTCAGCTTGTTTTTCTCCAAAATTAAGTATTTTATTGGGTACTTCACCGTTCGTATTTCCTGTTAAAACTATAATATCTTCTTTATATTGCTCAATGATTTTCCGATCTATTCTTGGTACATAATAAAATCCATTTATATAGGCAATGGATGACATTTTTGCTAAGTTGTGATATCCTTTTTTAGTCTTGGCTAGAAAAACGATTTGATATCCATTATCTTTATTCTTTTTATCTAAATGATCTTCACAAACATTAAATTCACATCCTAAAATAGGTTTTAGAATTGTTTCATTAGGAATTTCTCCATTCTCTTCTGATATTTTATTTTTAGCTTTTGCTTGTTTGTTATGATTTAAAATAGCACTTACAAAATGAAATGACCCCATCATGTTTGCTTTATCTGTTAGCGCAATTGCAGACATATTATCTTTTGCTGCAGCTTTAATGATATTTCCAATTTGAATTGTAGATTGTAATACCGAAAATTGGGTATGAGTATGGAGATGGGCAAACTGGAAATGTTCTAATTCAGACAAATCTGCTGTAGTTAATAATGGGGTTTTAATTTCTTCTTGTGAAGAAAGACGTTTCCTTATTTTTTCACTTTCTTTTTTTAGGTTGATGTGTTTTAAACCTATAACTTGAATAGGTTTAGGATTAGCATCTAAAAAATTTTGAAAATACTTTTCTTCTACATTTAATTTTGTTTTAGAGAATTCTCGCAAACGAATTAACTCAAAGAAACACCTCGTAGTTGCTTCAACATCTGCAGTTGCATTGTGTGCATCTTCAAACCCTGAACCAAATAAATGACTGTGTAATTCTGTTAATGTAGGTAATTTATATTTGCCCCCACGACCACCTGGAATTTTACATAGTTGGGCCGTATGTTCTGTGCAAGTATCTAAAACAGACAATTTAGACATCTTACTTTCTATTCCTAATCGATGGAATTCACAACCTATAATATTGAGATCAAATTTTAAATTTTGACCTACAACAAATGTTGTTTTTTCTAGAACTTCGTTAAATAATTCTAAACTTTTAAGCAAAGTAATTCCCTTCTCTTGAGCTAATTCTGTTGAAATACCGTGAATACGTTCTGCATCATATGGGATATTAAATCCTTCAGGTTGAATTAGGAAATCATTATGTTCTAAAACCTTCCCCATACCATCATGTAACTGCCATGCAATTTGAATACATCTTGGCCAGTTGCTAGTATCAGTAATAGGAGCATTCCAGCTCTTTGGCAACCCAGTGGTTTCCGTATCAAAAATCAAGTACATAGATCGGATTTATTTCTAGAAATAACTACAATAAAAGTACTAAAAAGAGATAGAAAACATCTGAAGAGTTATTCGGTTTTATTAACAATTATCTAGTTGAAATGAACTCTACTGTTTTTTTTATAACAAAGTTAAATTCCTTTGGTAGATTTTTATGTATCCATGGTTGTGATAATCCAAAAACATGATTAGCTTCAGGGACAATAATTAATTTACTCGAGGAATTCCATTTATGAATTACTTTTGCATGTGAAATAGGCACAGATACATCTTTGCTTCCATGAATTATTAGGTGTGGAATACTGATTTTTTTTATTGCATTTTCAATATTTAATCTTGTTTTATTTTCTTTATAATTATGATAAAATTGAATGTAGTGTGGCATTCTTTGTTTTGTTCTCCCATTTATAATATATAATACACCCTCTTTTTCCCATCGTTTTAGGTCAGCACCTTTATGAAATATAAGTCTATTAAGATTAGAAACAGCAGCCCAAGTGATTATTTTTTTTATTCTTTTATCCTCTGAAGCTTTTAGGATGGCAATTGCACCACCTCTTGAGTGACCAATTAAGTTAATATTATTAACATCAATCTCATCATGAAATTCTTTGGCGTTATAAATCCAGTTGATGACACTTTCTAAATCATCTAATTCTATTATGTAATTATTGTTTCCAAAGGCTTTTAAATCGGGAAAATCTATAGGTTCCTTATGAGTACCTCCATTATGGGAAAAATTAAATTTTAACATTGCAAAACCTGCTTCAATGAATTTAGAATGCATCTTGTCAAAAGCCCCCCAATCTTTAAAACCTTTATAACCATGACAAAAAATTACGATTGGTTTTTTAGCATTTGTTTTAATATAATACAAATCAGTAACGATAGGTTTGTGATGTTTTCCTTCTAGAGGTATATTTTTTATAATATTCATACTTAAAACTAAATTTTATCTTTTAGATGTCATGATTTTGTAACAATTATGTAAATTAGACGTCTTATTAATTATAAAATTAAAATTAAAAACTTAAAGATGAAAAAAATTATATTATTTGTAATCGCAATTTCCACAAGTATTTCAGTTAATTCTCAAACAGCTGATGAAATTATAGCAAATTATTATGAGAATACAGGAGGTATTGAAAACTGGGAAAAGCTTGAAGGCATTAAGATGAGTGCAAAAGTAAATCAAGGTGGGATGGAAATTCCAATAGAAATTACTGAGTTGAAAAATGGTAATCAAATGACAGTCATTAATTTTCAAGGGTTAGAAATTAAACAGGGAGTTTTTGATGGTGAAGTGTTATGGAGTACTAATTTTCAGACTCAAAAAGCTGAAAAAAGTGATCAAGAATCTACAGATAATATGAAACTTGAAGCTCAAGATTTTCCTGATGCTTTTTATAATTACAAAGAAAAAGGTTATACCCTAGAACTAATAGGTAAAGAAGATTTGGAGGGTACAGAAACGTTTAAAATTAAATTAACACAAAAACCGATGACTGTTGATGGCAAAGAAGTAGAAAATTCAAGTATCTACTTTTTTGATGCAGAAAATTTTGTTCCAATTGTTATACATTCTGAAATAAGAATGGGTCCAGGTAAAGGAATGATATCAGAAGTAAAACTAAGTGATTATCAGGAAGTAGATGGTTTATATTTTCCCTTTTCAATGACTCAAGGAGTTAAAGATGGTCAAGGTCAGCCAATTACCATGGATAAAATTGAATTAAACCCCACTGTAGATGCTAGTGCTTTTAAATTTCCAGAAGAAATTAAAGAAGAAGGAAATGAAAAATAAATATATTAGTAAAAAAAAGTTCTTATATAATTATTTAGGCTCTTTTTTTTAATCAATCATAAAATCTTACTAACATGAAAAAACTAATAATCTTAGTTTTGGGTTTAGTATTGCTGCCTTTTAGCACTGATGCCCAAAACAATTCTTCCATTGATTTGAAAAATTTATTTGGAGATTTAAGAGCTCGCCATATAGGACCTGCTTTAATGAGTGGACGTATAAATGATATGGAAATTCATCCAACCAATAACCAAATTATTTATGCTGGAACAGCGGGTGGAGGTGTATGGAAATCTAATGATGCAGGTACTACTTTCAATCCAATATTTGATGATCATAGTCAGTCTGTTGGAGCTGTGGCAATAGATCCCAAAGATCCTGATAATGTAATTTATGTTGGAACAGGTGAGACTTGGACAAGAAATAGTGTTTCCTACGGGGACGGACTATACAAATCAACTGATGGTGGTTCTAATTGGGAAAAGCTTGGTTTTGAAAAATCAGAACGTATTGCAAATATTATTGTAAATCCAAAAAATTCAAATGAGGTATATGTTGCTGTTTTAGGTGCTTTATGGTCAGATAGTGATGAACGAGGTGTTTTTAAATCTTCTGACGGAGGTGAAACTTGGAATAAAATATTATATGTTGATGAAAAAACTGGAGCAGCAGATATGACCATGGATCCGAACAACCCCTCCATTCTTTATGTTTCAATGTGGGAATTTAGAAGAACAGCCTGGTCTTTCTCCTCTGGTGGCGATAACAGTGCATTATATAAATCTACAGATGCTGGACAAACTTGGAATAAAATTCATAATGGATTTCCTGATGGGCAATTAGGTCGATTAGCTATTGCGGTAGCTCCCTCAGATTCTAATATTTTGTATACAGTAATTGAAGCAGAAGATCCTAAACGAAAAGGATTATATAGAAGTGATGATGCTGGGGCTAATTGGAAGCAATTAAACAATGATTTCGGAATAACAGTTCGTCCATTCTATTTTTCAAGAATTACTGTAGATCCAAGAAATCCTGATGTTGTTGTAAAAGGAGGTCTTTCAGGCTCAATTTCTAAAGATGGTGGTAAAACTTTTAAATCATTAGGAAATATGCATAGTGATATTCATGATGTTGTTTTTGATATTCATGATTCCGACAGGATGTATGTAGGAACAGATGGAGGTGTATATCGTTCTTGGAATGGAGGAACAACGATGGAAATCGTGGAGAATTTACCATTATCACAGTTTTACCATGTAAGTGTCGATGATGCAGAGCCTTACAATATTTATGGAGGACTTCAAGATAATGGTTCTTGGTATGGGCCATCCTCATCGAGTGGTGGAATCAATGCAGGTGATTGGAACTCAGTTGGTCCTGGTGATGGTTTTAGAGTTTTAAAACATCCTACAAAAAATATCATTTACTCAGAAATGCAAGGAGCAGAAAATGTTTGGAGATATGATGTTGATAATAAATTAGTTAAAACAATTCAACCGCTAGAACAGGATGGATATGAAGATTTACGTTTTAATTGGAATGCACCCATGGCTATAAGTGCTCATCAGCCGGATCGTTTTTATATGGGAAGTCAGTTTCTTCACAAATCTGAAGATATGGGAGATTCATGGGAAATTATTTCTCCTGATTTATCTACCAATGATTCAACGAAACAACAACAGTCAGATTCCGGAGGATTGTCAATGGATAATTCAGGAGCAGAAAATCACACAACAATTTTCACAATTGCTGAATCCCCTCTTGATGAAAATGTTGTATGGGTGGGTACTGATGATGGAAATGTTCAAGTAACCAAAGATGGTGGAAAAAATTGGCAAAACGTTGTGAGTAATATTGAAGGGTTACCACAGAATACTTGGACCTATCACATAGAAGCAAGTGTTCATGGAAAAGGAATTGCTTATGCTGTTTTTGATGGACATAATAGTGGTGATATGAAACCGTATGTCTATAAGACAACAGATTTTGGTATAACTTGGACTAACATAATTAAAGACAATGTTATTGGTACTTCTAGAAATATTCAAGAAGATTATGAAAATGAAAATTTATTATTTTTAGGAACAGAGTTTGGACTTTATATAACTGCTGATGGTGGAAAAAAATGGGAGAAATTTACTAAAAATGTTCCTCCAGTAGCTGTTCATTTTATTGACCTTCAAAAGCAAACCAATGATTTAGTTCTTGGAACTCATGGTAGAGGTATTATTATTATTGAAGATATTTCACCTTTACGAGAAATCACTTCTGAAGTTTTAAAAGCGAAACTTCACTTTTTTAGCTCTAAACCTATGAGGTTATCTGATGAAAGTGGATTTGCAGGTAGTTTTGGTGCCGAAACTCAATTTGTTGGAGAAAATGCCAATAGGTCTCCCCAAATAAAATACTTACTTCCTAAGCGCCACACATTTGGAAAGATGAGTATGGAAATAAAGAATAGTAATGGAGATGTTATATCTTCATTATCTCCAGGAAAATCTAAAGGGATAAACATTGTAAATTGGTCAGGAAATATTAAACAACCTAAAGTTGCAAAAGGAAAAACTTTAGCATTTGGTGGCTTTGCAACACCTAGAGTGCAGGCAGGTTCATATACAGCAGTCATAACAAAAGGTAGAGAAGTATACGAACATCCCTTTAAAATTATTTATGATGAGAGATCAGGTTTATCTGCAGAAGATAGAAAGATGAAACATGATATTATGTCTAAAATGTATAATATGACTGAAGAACTGGCTTACATGGTTTATCAAATTGATATTTTTATTGAAGCACCTAACACAAAAAATAAAATAAAATCACAATTAAATGAACTCAAGAAAACCTTAGTCATTACAACTGGCGATAATTATGTTGGTAGTGCTGAACCAGAGTTAAGAGAAAAACTAGCAGATTTATTCAGTAAAATCGTAGGAAGTTATGATAAACCTTCAAATTCAGAATTAGAATTTTTAACTATTGTTGAAAATCGTTTCGATAAAGCTAGAAAAGATTTTGATAAGATTTCAAAAAAAATAAAATCTAAAAAGGATATCAAATTAAAAACTTTTGAAGAATTTACAGAGTAAAAATTTAAAGCCCTTTTTTTTGGCTTTATTAGTTTGATCTTTACTTTTTATGATATTGTATAATTAGTTCGTCAATTTCAAAAAACTTCGTACATTTGCGCCCACTTATCACGAGATGGTAAGATTATTAATAACCAAGGTCGAGAACCTTTAAAAATTAAAAAATGTCAGTAAAGATTAGATTACAAAGACACGGAAAAAAAGGAAAACCATTTTATTGGATTGTTGCTGCAGATGCAAGAGCAAAAAGAGATGGTCGTTATTTAGAAAAATTAGGAACTTACAATCCTAATACTAACCCAGCAACTATTAATTTAGATATTAATGGTGCTGTTAAATGGTTGCAAGACGGAGCACAACCAACAGATACTGCAAAAACAATTCTTTCTTACAAAGGAGCGATGCTGAAAAATCATTTAGTTGGTGGTGTAAGAAAAGGTGCATTAACTGAAGAACAAGCTGAGGAGAAATTTCAAGCTTGGTTAGAAGAAAAAGCAGGAAAAGTTGCTTCTAAAGAAGAAAATGTAGCAAAAGCAAAATCAGAAGCCAAAGCCAAAGCATTAGAAGCAGAGAAAGCAGTAAATGATGCCAGAGTTGCAGCTGTTGAGGTAGTTGCTGCTGAAGAAGCTGCACCAGAGGTTGCTGTCGAAGAAGCTGC
>TARA_B110000008_G_scaffold262387_1_pt1 | contig 44800 bp, 44 predicted proteins | sample TARA_B110000008 | Tara Oceans TARA_B110000008 (sample SAMEA4396496) | marine metagenome | biome: Westerlies Biome; feature: [DCM] deep chlorophyll maximum layer (ENVO:01000326); material: water (ENVO:00002006), including particulate matter (ENVO:01000060) such as... | depth 40 m
AACATAGATAATAATAATTCATAGGTTTGCTCAACCCTTATTTTATAGGGTTTTAGCATATGGGTCTCTACCATCATTCCGAAAGTATTAAACAAGGTGGTATACCCTGTAGAATACCTAGGAGAATCATAAAACTGAGACCATCCTTGCTTTGGTGTTCCTCCCCAAACATTTACATAAGGAGTAATTGGAATCTTTTTTTGCATCATTGCTTTTTCTAAAGCAGGTCTCATTTGCGTTTCTATAAACTTCCCCAAAGCACCACCTAGCTTGTTATGCTGAGTAAATAAATGGGTAATTGCATATTGATAATCTGCTCCATTACTCACATGATTATCTATAAAAACGTCTGGTTCTAGAGTATGAAAAATTTCTGCAAAAGCAGCAGCATTTTTCGTGTCTTGTTTTACAAAATCTCTATTTAAATCGTAATTTCTAGTATTTCCGCGAAATCCATATTCTATTGGACCGTTTTGATTTGCTCTGGTGTGGGAATTTCTATTTAAAGACCCTCCAATATTATAAATTGGAATCACCGCAATAAGTGTATTTTGATAGGTCTTTTTCAAAAAATCGTTTTGTACTATATCTCTCAGTAAAAGCATTGATGCATCTATTCCATCAGATTCTCCTGGATGAATTCCATTATTTATTAAAACTCTGTTTTTAGGGGAATTCTTTATATTATTTAATTGTGTTTTACCATCAATATTAAAAACTACCATATGCAGTGGGTATCCTGCATCTGTTTCACCCATCTCAAAAATGGAAATTTCTGAATATAAATTTGAAAGCTCTTTGTAATAATTAATAACATCCTTGTACTCTGATGTTTCTGTTCCTCCAGATTTTTCAAATTGAGTAATAAAGGTATTGTTGCTGTTTTTTTGTTGACATGTTAAACAAGTAAGAGCTAATAAAAGAATCCCTAATTTTTTCATTTTTTAAGACTCTATTTTAGAAGGAACAGAACCTGGCACTAGACTAGAAACATCCCCTCCATTAATTAGAACCTCTCTTACAATAGATGATGACATATAAGAAGTTTTTGCTGCAGTTAATAAAAATATAGTTTCAATGGGAGCCAAATCTCTGTTGGTATGGGCAATGGATTTTTCAAATTCAAAATCTGCTGGATTTCGTAGACCTCTTATAATATAATCTATAGCATGTGTTTTACAAAAATCTACAGTTAAGCCCCTGTATGCAACAACTTTTACATTGTCATATTCTTGAAAGCATTCTTCAATAAATTTAATTCTTTGCTCTAAAGAAAACATATATTTCTTGTTAGAATTAATTCCAATAGCTATTATAATTTCATCAAACAAAGGAATTGCTCTTGTAATAACATCTTCATGGCCCAAAGTAATTGGATCAAATGAACCCGGAAAAACTGCTTTTTTCATAAAATTTAATTTAGCGCCATTTGTATGGCATTATCAAATAAATCTGTAAGACTAATGGAAGCCTCTTTTGCTTGTTGAGGTAATATGCTTTCCTTAGTCATTCCAGGGACTGTATTTATTTCTAAAAAATAAGGTACTCCGTCCATAATGATAAATTCAGATCTTGAAAATCCTTTCAAATTTAAAATTTTATAAACTTTTTTAGCTTCCTCTTCCACTTTATTTTTTACAATTTCAGAAATTCTAGCAGGAGTGATTTCTTTAGATTTTCCACTATATTTAGCTTCATAATCAAAAAAATCATTATAAGAAACAATCTCTGTTATTGGCAAAACTTTTATATTTCCTTGATACTCTATAACTCCAACTGAAACTTCTATACCTTCTAAAAAAGACTCAATTAAAATTTCGGTATCTTCTTTATAGGCTTTCTTAATAGCACTAATTAAATTACTTTTCTTATGTACTTTAGATATACCAATGCTAGATCCTGATTTATTTGGTTTCACAAAACAAGGAAGTCCTACTTTCTCGACAATTTTATTAGTATTGATTTCATCTTTCTGACGAATATAAAATGAAGTAGCTGTTTTTATACCATGCTTTTTAACAACACTTAAGGTATCTCGCTTGTTAAAAGTAAGGGCCATATTATAAAATGGTGCTGAAGTGTGTTTAATTCCTAATAATTCAAAATAAGCAATTATCACTCCATTCTCTCCAGGAGCTCCATGAATTGCATTAAAAATACAATCGAAAATGATTTTTCGATCATCTATTGTCACAGAAAAATCACTTTTGTCAATTATAAATTTGTTTTCATTTTTTTTTACAAACCAATTCTCTTTAAGTATATAAACTTTATACAAATCATACTTATTAGAGTTAAGTGAATTGAATACAACGTCTCCACTTTTAAGAGAAATTTCTGCTTCTGAGGAATAGCCTCCCATAATGATGGCAATATTTTTTTGCATTTATATATTGGTTTACTCACAAACTTAGTTAAAATTTCGTTGATATATTAAAGAATTACAAATTCCATTAATTCTATTTTTACACTACATTTGTCTTATATATAAAAAAAATGAGTTTCTTTCGATTTTTAAAAAGCAAAGCTTTCATTAAACAAATTGTATATGCTATTGCTAGCCTTTTAATATTTGTCTTCGCATTACAATGGTGGCTTAACTTTACAACAAATCATGATCAGAAAATTCAAGTTCCTGATTTACATAAAATGTCTTTAATAGATGTTGAAAATACTTTAAAAGAATTGAATTTAGATTTTCTCGTGATTGACTCTGTTAGTTTTAATCCAAACTATCCGAAAAAATCTGTTATAGATCAAACCCCTGATGTCGGTGATTTTGTAAAAGAGAAACGAAAAATCTACCTTACATTAAATCCAACAAAATACAGAGATATTAGTGTGCCAGATTTAAATGGACGCTCAAAACGTCAAGCAATGACTCAATTACAATCCATAGGTTTTAAAATTGGTGATTTTTATTATGTTCAGGATATTGGAAAAAATGTTGTCCGTGGGCTAGAGTTTAATGGAAAAAAAATAAAGTCAGGATCAAAGCTTGAAAAAAATTCTATTGTTGATTTAATTTTAGGTGATGGAAAGCGAAAATAATTTATGACAGAAGAATTCACATCAGAATTAGAAAATGATGAATTGTATGAACACCATAGGGTTATAGCTACTGATGGACAAATTCCACTTCGTGTAGATAAATTTTTAATGAATTTTATTGAAAATGCAACCCGAAACAAACTTCAACAAGCTGCCAAAGCAGGAAATATTTTAGTGAATGATGAACCAGTAAAATCCAACCATAAGGTAAAACCAAAAGATATTGTTAAAATAGTTTTAGCACATCCACCCCAAGAAAACATTCTAGTAGCTGAAAATATTCCAATAGATATTGTATACGAAGACGAAACATTAATGGTAGTTAATAAACCCGCAGGTATGGTTGTTCATCCTGGTCATGGTAATAATTCTGGCACTCTCGTAAACGGTTTAATTTATCATGTAGAAAACTTACCCTCAAATGGTAATGAACGTCCTGGATTGGTTCATCGAATAGATAAAGATACTAGCGGTCTATTGGTTGTTGCTAAGACTGATTTTGCTATGGCGCATTTGTCAAAACAATTTTTTGACAGAAAGACAGATCGAAAATATCTTGCTTTGGTTTGGGGAAACATGAAAGACGATGAAGGAAAAATTGAGGGAAATATTGGACGTAGTTTTAAAAATCGTCTACAAATGGATGTATTTCAAGATGGGGAATTTGGTAAATACGCGGTTACTCATTATAAAATAATAGAGCGTTTTACTTATGTTACTTTAGTGGAATGCAAATTAGAAACAGGAAGAACGCATCAAATAAGAGCGCATTTTAAACATATTGGTCATACTTTATTTAATGATGAAAGATATGGTGGAAATGAAATTCTTAAAGGGACCACATTCACGAAATACAAACAATTTGTAGAAAATTGCTTTAAAATATTACCAAGACAAGCATTGCATGCAAAAACATTAGGATTTAGGCACCCAATAACCAAAGAAATGATGCAGTTTAATTCTGAAATTCCTAAAGATATTACCAACTGTTTAAAGAAATGGAAAACATATACCTTGAATTCTAAAGAGTGATTTTTTAAAGTTTTTATTTTAAAATTCTATCTATTATTTTTTTTTGACTTCGTAAAACTTGACAAATTATTTTAGAATCTTTATTTTTACTCAATTATATATTCAATAAATGAAAATTATTATTTCTCCAGCAAAATCTTTAGATTTTGAAAGCAATGCAAAAACAGATGTTTTTACTCAACCTTCATTCCTGAAAGAATCTTCACTACTTAATAAAAAACTAAAGAATTTATCAAAAAAAAAGTTGATTGATTTAATGAAAATATCACCTGCCCTAGCCGATTTAAATTATGAAAGAAATCAAAAATGGCAGCAACCTTTTTCTCTAGAAAATTCTAAACAAGCTATTTATGCTTTTACAGGAGAAGTTTTTAAGGGTATTGATGTTAAATCTCTAGCTGAGGAAAAATTACCACTTTTACAAAACCGTCTTAGAATCTTATCTGGACTTTATGGTCTTTTAAAGCCCTTGGATTTAATTCAACCCTATCGACTTGAGATGGGAACTAGAATTAATGTTGGTAAAACTAATAATCTTTATAAGTTTTGGGATTCAAGTTTAGCAGATTCACTAAATAATGAAATGGAAGAAGGTGATTTATTAATAAATTTAGCTAGTACAGAATATTTTAAAGCGGTTCCAAAAAAAGTATTAAAAAACCTAATGATTACTCCAACTTTTAAAGAGTTTAAAAACGGGGACTATAAAATTGTGATGACCTATGCAAAAAGAGCAAGAGGTTTAATGGTAAGATATATAATTGAAAATAATATAAATACATTAGAAGACCTAAAAGGATTTCACACCGAAGGTTACGCCTACACAGAATCTTTATCTTCAGGAAATGAATTGGTTTTTACAAGGTAAACACTATTGTTTCATTCTATTCATTACCCATACATGAGGTGCTGTTACAGCAAATAAAACGATAAATATAATCGAGTTAAATTGACTTTCATCAAGGAAATAATACGCAGCAACCAAACCAATAATACTAATTAGCCAATAAACAAAAGCTGTTTTTAAGTATTCCAAAATTGTTTTAATAGAATAGCCCCCTGATAAAAATTTTGTTTGATCTAAAATAGATGGAATACTGTGCCATAAGACAAAATAAATAGCAAAACCTAGAATTAAAGAACTTGTTTTAAAGACTAAATACAGTAATAACAAATAAAACAACTCCCTAATAATTTGAATCTTCGGTTTAATTTTTCTTGTATATTGAGAAGCAAATAAAACTACTAATAACGATAAAGAGGAAAAAAACATGATATTAATCCAATCATTTGGTATAATATTACCAGTCAAATTTCGCATAATATCATCAACATCTTCTGGGTTCTCAATAAAAATAAGTGAAAAAATAAGCATTCCATAAGCGATATAAAGAATCGATTTAAAAATCTTAGTCCCGAAAACTTTATCTTCGAGATGCTGTTCACCAAAATGATAAGAACTTAACAGTATAAAAAATAGAAATGAAATAAAAGGATTTATTGTATAACTGACAATACACATGATTATAAGCAATAAATAAAATACTGTAGACTTTAAAAAACTAGGGGTATTTGTTTGTTGTTTTCTTAGAATTGTAAAGTCATTAGACCCATGAATAATTCCTATGGAAAGTACGATTACATATGCGATAGAATCCTCTATAATTTGACCAAATTGAATACTTATCCAAAATAGTAAAAATGTAAAAAAAATCATAAAATCTTGGTAATGTACTCTCAAAAAATGGTTTTTTTTTCAAAGTTAATATTTTTTTTGTATTTTCGTTAAGGTTTAATTTTAAAAACCACAAACAAAACTAATTACTAACAAATCATTTTTTTATGAATTATTTAAACTTAATTGCAATGGCTGTCCCTACGGATGGCACAGGATTTACTTTCTGGCTTGGAGCAATGGCTATGATGGCAGCATCTGTGTTTTTCTTCCTTTCAATGAACAGTGTTGATGCTAAATGGAGAACATCTCTTTTAGTTTCAGGATTAATTACATTTATAGCTGCTGTGCACTACATGTATATGAGAGATGCTCATGCTGCTGGAGATTCTACTACAGTATTTAGGTACGTAGATTGGATATTAACGGTACCACTAATGTGTGTTGAGTTTTACTTAATACTTAAAGTCGCTGGTGCAACTAAATCCCATATGTGGAAATTGATTGGATTTTCAACTGTAATGTTAGTCACTGGATTCTTTGGTGAGTCTGGATGGGACGGTGGATTATTAAATGCTTCTATGTGGGGACTACTTTCTGGTCTTGCATACTTCTACATCGCATATGAAGTTTGGTTAGGAAGCCTTAAGAAATTAGCTGAAGCTGCTGGTGGAAATGTATTAAAAGCTCACAAAACTCTATGTTGGTTCCTTCTTGTTGGTTGGGCAATTTATCCATTAGGATATATGGCTGGAACTGATGGATGGTATAACGGTATTGAAAATGTTCTTCCTTCTATGGAAGTTATTTATAACATTGGAGATGCTATTAACAAAATTGGATTTGGTCTAGTTGTATACACTTTAGCTGTAAGCAAAGACTAATTATATTTTAGTTACTTATCATAAAACCCAAATAGTTTTACTATTTGGGTTTTTTATTTATTTAAAATCTTAGCTTCTTGCCCCAACTCCTTAACAAGTAAATAATAAAAAATTGCTCTGTATTTGACCCTATTTGTTTTTCCCATCAAAACACCTACTTTATTAATTGCCCTATCTAAATAAACACCATCTTCTAGACCTAATTTATTTATAAGAAAATTATGTTTAACGGTAAAGACTTCATTCTCATCAGATGTAGATACTGATGCAGCGTCTCGTTTAAAAATTAAAGGACCTAGACCTCTTGTAATTTTATCTAATAATTCATCCTCATAGGTTAATCCCATAGAAGTCATATTCTTTTTATAAAAAAGAATTTTATCATCAAATTTACTCATTATTGATTTTTTAGCAATTCTATCAAACCAAATATAACTAAATATATGGCTTTCTAGTTGATAAATTCATCTAAAAAATATTCAAATTATGTCAAAATGTCACCAAAAAGGAGAATAAAATTTTAAAATATGACAAACTTTAATTAAAAATCTATTGGCATACATATTGTCTTGATAAAGTAAATAAATTATAAATATAAAATTATGAGTAAAATTATTGGAATCGATTTAGGAACAACCAATTCATGTGTTTCAGTAATGGAAGGAAATGAACCCGTTGTAATTCCTAATTCAGAAGGAAAAAGAACAACACCATCTATCGTTGCCTTTGTTGAAGGTGGTGAAAGAAAAGTTGGAGACCCAGCAAAACGTCAAGCGGTTACTAACCCGACCAAAACAGTGTATTCAATTAAAAGATTTATGGGAAATAAATTCTCAGAATCTACCAAAGAGGCAACTAGAGTACCTTATAAAGTAGTGAAAGGTGATAATGACACACCTCGTGTAGATATTGATAGTCGTTTATACACGCCACAAGAAATATCAGCAATGGTATTACAAAAGATGAAAAAAACTGCTGAAGATTATTTAGGTCATGATGTATCAGAAGCTGTTGTAACTGTTCCTGCATATTTTAATGATGCTCAAAGACAAGCAACAAAAGAAGCTGGAGAAATTGCTGGTTTAAAGGTTAGTAGAATTATTAATGAACCTACAGCCGCTGCATTAGCATATGGATTAGATAAGTCAAATGATGATAAAAAAATAGTAGTATTTGATTTTGGTGGTGGGACTCATGATGTTTCTATCCTTGAATTAGGAGATGGAGTTTTTGAAGTATTAGCAACAGATGGAGATACTCACCTAGGTGGAGATGACGTTGATGAAAAAATCATTAATTGGCTAGCGGAAGAATTCAAAGCAGAGGAAAATATGGATTTGAGAAAAGATCCAATGGCATTACAAAGATTAAAAGAAGCTGCTGAAAAAGCAAAAATTGAATTATCTAGTTCTGCCACAACAGAGATTAATCTGCCATACGTAACTGCTACAGCTAGCGGACCAAAACACTTGGTAAGAAGTTTATCAAAAGCAAAGTTTGAGCAATTAATTGATGATTTAGTAAAAAGAACCATTAAGCCTTGCCAGACTGCACTTAAAAGTGCTGATTTATCAACTTCAGATATTGATGAAATTATTTTAGTAGGTGGATCTACAAGAATACCTGCTATTCAAGAAGCTGTTGAAAAGTTTTTTGGAAAATCTCCAAGTAAAGGAGTAAATCCAGATGAAGTAGTTTCTTTGGGAGCTGCAATTCAAGGTGGAGTTTTAACCGGTGATGTGAAAGACGTTTTATTGTTAGATGTAACACCTTTATCATTAGGGATTGAAACAATGGGTAATGTTTTTACAAAATTAATCGAGGCAAATACAACCATCCCAACAAAAAAATCTCAAGTGTTCTCAACTGCTGTAGATAATCAACCCTCAGTTGAAATTCATGTTTTACAAGGAGAAAGAGCAATGGCTGCAGACAATAACACCATAGGTCGATTTCATTTAGATGGTTTACCACCAGCACAAAGAGGAGTTCCTCAAATTGAAGTTACTTTTGATATTGATGCAAACGGAATTATTAAAGTTTCTGCCTTAGATAAAGGAACTAATAAATCTCATGAGATTAGAATTGAGGCTTCATCAGGTTTATCGGAGGAAGAAATTGAGAAAATGAAGCAAGAAGCAGAGGCAAATGCTGATGCTGATAAAAATGCGAAGGAAACAGCTGAAAAAATCAATGCTGCTGATGGAATGATTTTCCAAACAGAAAAGCAATTAAAAGAATTTGGCGACAAGCTTTCTGATGATAAAAAAGGCCCAATTGAATCTGCCTTGGTAGAATTAAAAGAAGCTCATGAATCTAAAGATTTATCTCAAATTGATGCTGCAATGGAAAAAATCAATGAAGCATGGAAAGTTGCTTCTGAAGAGATGTATAAAGCACAACAAGAAGCTGGAACAAATCCCGAAGCTGAACAAGCTCAACCTGAAGCATCAGCCGAAAGTGATAATGTAGAAGATGTAGATTTCGAAGAAGTTAAATAATTAGTTTATTATTTAAATATTAAAACGCAATCATTGATTTGGTTGCGTTTTTTAATTCTATTTATATATATTGTATATAAAATAACACATGAAAACATCATTCATTAGATTATTAGTTTTTATAAATTTAATTTCAAATTTATGTGGTCAAGAAAAAGATACTGTATCTATTACCTTAGACATTTCCTTAACAAAATTTAATAAGGGTTCTATTCTGATTGCACTCTATAATTCCGAAGAAGGCTATATGAAAGAAATCTATAAAAGTACAGAAGTATTTGTAAAAGATAATAAAGCACAAATTGTTTTCAATTCACTAAAAAAAGGAGTGTATGCCTTTTCATTTTTTCATGATTTAAATAATAACAAAGAGTTAGATACTAATTTTTTAGGAATACCAAAAGAACCTTACGGTTTTTCCAACTATAAAAAAGGGCGATTTGGCCCACCAAAATTTAATGAAGCTTCATTAGAAATAAATAAAAACAGTTATTATAAAATAGCTATAGAATAAAAAAATGCTTTGTATGTATTTATAGAGTTTGTAAAACTATGCTAAATATTCTAAGTGAGAATTTTATCAACTAGTACTTGCTTCGCTTTTTTGTCTTCACCAAATAACCACCTTAAGGTATTATCTTCCCAAATCTCATGATATTGTTTCTTATCGATAATAGAGCGTTCTATAGCCAAATCTAAAAGTTTTCCGGGATAGGATGATTGAGCATCGCTCTCCATTTCACCTAAAGGATATGGATCATCTAATCCCATAATTACTTGATTAGAGCCTTGTCGTTCTATCATTAACTTTAGAGAATCTGTATCATGAACCAACGTGTCAAAATAAATATTCGGATGTCCAACTGCTTTTCTAGGATGTGTTTTACCTTCAAATAAATCAGGTCTTCCATCAAATCCCTGAATCCTTCTACCTAAATTCATTTGCGCTAATTGTCCTCCGTGTGCAAAACATGTTCTAATATTTGGATAACGCTCTTGCATTCCGTTTAAAGTATAAAAATGATAGGCATCTCCACATTGTGCTAACATCCAAATTAAATGAAAACGCCAAGAGGTATTTTCTAATTTTATCATTTTATCACCATCGTAGGGGTGAATTTCTATGGCTAATTTATATTTATTTGCTAACTCGAAAATAAGGTCATTTTCTTTGTCAAAAACACATCTCCATTGACCGATAGAATCCATAAAGTGGGTTGGTAAGCACAAAACCTTTAATTCTAAATCTAAAACACAGCGCTCAATTTCCCATAATGCGCCCTGTATAAAACCTGGATGAACCACAAAGCCACAGGTGAATTTTGAAGGATACTCTTGCTGTATTTTAGCATTAAAATCGTTTTGAAATCGTAACGCTTTTTTCATCTCTTCCAGACGTAATCCGTTACCATATAGCTGAGAAAGATTTAACACTACTGCATGATCAATCCTATTTTTCTCCATCCATAATAATTTCTCATCTAAAAAGAAACTAGAGTCTGTGACTGGTCTTTTCCATCCTTTTTGTAGCATCTGCTTCCGTTCATCATCTACCCAAAATATTTCCTTCTCTTTCATAAATGAAGGAATCTCCTCCGGATAAGGAAGCAAGTGTGAATGTCCGTTAATTCTTAGTTTGCGTTTCATTAGTAAATATTATTGATCATAGAATCTTTTGTCAACCTCCATAATTTCTCCGGTTTTGGGACAGGTTCTTAATTCTTCATTAGAATAAAACCTTTTAAAAACAGGGAGAAAATCTTTTTCGATATTAGTTAACTTAAAATATTCTTCATAAAGTAACTCATTTGCAGTGTCAGAAAACCATAGTAAACCGTCTTTTTGTTCTCTATTTCTTTTTCTTTCAATTACTAAACCAATTGAGCCTTCTGATCTTACGGGTGAGTGGGGTATTTTTGCTGGTAAAAGAAACATCTCTCCTGCTTTTATTGGAATTTCAACAAGTTTTCCATATTGTTGTGTTTTCACAAGAATCTCACCCTCTATCTGATAAAATAGCTCTTCTGTTTCATTATAATGATAATCTTTTCTAGCATTTGGGCCAGCAACAATCATAACGATATAATCTTCAGATTCAACATACAGGTTTTTATTTCCCACAGGTGGTTTTAATAAATGCTTATTGTCATCTATCCATTTTTGTAAGTTAAAAGGTTTTTTTATTTCCATTAGTTTTATAATGATGAATTTATTTCAATATATGCTATTTTTTATAATTTTTAAAAGTTCAGAATTTATTACTCATCCTAAATTATAATGATTTTGTTCTTCCACCATCTACAGGAAGATTAACTCCCGTAATGTAACTGGCGGAATTACTTGCTAAAAATGTTACTGCAGCTGCAGTCTCTTCTGGCTTTGCAAATCGTTTTGCTGGTACATAATTTTTCATAATTTTAGACATTTCCTCTATTGAAGTATTTGCAGCTTTTGCTTTTATTTTAATAATTTGATCTAAACGCGAAGTATCTGTAAAACCTGGCAATATATTATTCATAGTAATTCCATACTCTGCAAGCTCAGCTGACATTGTTTTTGACCAATTTGCTACAGCATTTCTTATAGTATTACTAACACCTAAGCCAGGAATTGGCTCTTTAACAGAAGTTGAAATAATATTGATAATTCTTCCAAAATATTCTTTTTTCATAAATGGAACAACAGCTTGAGACAAAATTTGATTAACTAATACGTGCATTTGAAAAGCTAAGGTAAACTCCTCGACACTAGCTTCTATTATCGCACCACTTTTGGGGCCACCTGTATTATTAATCAAAATATGAAAGCTATTATTAACTGATATTATATTCTTTACTTGATCAGGATTAGAAAAATCCGCTACTAAATATCCGTGTTTTTGTTTGCCGTTCTGGGGAAGTTCTTTTAAAACATCTTGTAATACTTTTTCATTTCTAGCCATTAAGGTAATATTTACTCCTTCATTTGCTAAAGAAATTGCAGTTGCTTTTCCAATACCTTGAGTACTTCCACAAACAAGGGCATTTTTATTTTGTATTCCTAATTCCATATATATGTTATTTGTCTATCTATGTTACTCATTAATTGTACTTAATACAAACATTTTTAGGTTCTGTAAAAAATCGTAATGCTTCAAAACCACCTTCTCTTCCTAAACCCGAATTTTTAATTCCACCAAATGGAGTTCTTAAGTCTCTTAATAGCCAAGTATTTACCCATACAATTCCTGTATGAATTTTTTTAGAGACTCGCATTGTTCTATTTAAATCATTAGTCCATAAGGTTGCTGATAATCCATAGCTAATATTATTAGCCATCTCCATAACTTCTTCCTCATTTTTAAAAGGCATAATGGTTACTACAGGACCAAAAATTTCTTCTTGATTTAATTTACATAAATTGTCTTTTACCTCTATAATTGTTGGCTCTAAATAATAGCCATTTTCAAAATTATGAACCGAAACTTTGTTCCCTCCAAAAAGGATTTTACCTCCATAATCTGCTGCATTATCTATATATGATTTTACTTTTTCTAAGTGTGTTTTTGAAATCAAAGCACCTATGTCTGTATCTTTATTAAAAGGAGATCCAACTTTTAATTTAGACACAGCAGCTATAAAATCTATTTTGAATTTTTGATATAAAGATGCTTCAATAAAAATTCTACTTCCACACAAACAAATCTGACCTTGGTTGGCAAATGAGGACCTGACTGTTGTTTGTAACATCTTATTGTAGTCACAATCTGAAAAAATAATAGCCGGATTTTTTCCTCCTAACTCTAATGATAGTTTCTTAAACATTGGTGCAGCAACTTTAGCGATATGTGCCCCTGTTTCTGTACCTCCAGTAAATGAAATTGCTTTAATATTTGGATGTGCTACAATAGCTTGACCTGTTGTAATTCCTGAACCGTGAATAATATTTAAAACTCCTTTAGGAAGACCCGCTTCTGTAAGTATATCACTTAATAAATAAGCGGTTATTGGAGTCATTTCACTTGGTTTTGCTACTACACAATTTCCAGCAGCAATTGCTGGTGCAATTTTCCATGTAAATAAATATAAAGGTAAATTCCATGGCGAAATACATCCCACAACACCAATAGGCTGTCGGAGAGTAAAATTGATTGAATTTTGGCCAACACTTTCATGAGCTTCTGAAGCAAATTGAGTAATAGCATTGGCAAAAAACTGAAAATTGGCGGATGCTCTAGGAATGTCAATTGATTTTGCTAAATGAACTGGCTTTCCATTATCTTTTGCTTCAGCCAACGCTAACTCAGGTATTTTTTTTGTGATAAGCTTAGCAATTTTTGATAGTATCAATGATCTCTCTTCTAAAGTTGTTTGAGACCAACTTGGGAAAGCAGCTTCTGCAGCCAAATAAGCATTTTCTACATCTTCATCCGTTGAATTCGGAATCAAACCATATGAATTTCCATTAGATGGATTATAATTCTTAATCCAATTACCTAATTTAGGATTGGTAAATTCACCGTTGATGTAGTTTTTAATATTCATAAAACTAATTTTTCTCTTCTAAAAAAGATTATAAAATAAAGAAATCAAAACTTATAATTTACATCTAACATAGTAAAAATTAATTATTAAAAATTTATATAATATCAAAAGAAATATAAAATGGCTTTTTTTAATTAATTTTAAGAACCTCAATTTTCTTGAGAGAATAAATAAAGTATTTTGAAAAAAATGTTAAGAAACACTATTCTTTTTTAATAAATATATGATTACTGTTTTCTGAAGGCTGTTACTTTTATCTCAATAGCCAAGTCTGGATGTGGCAATTGATGAACTGCTACTGTTGTCCTAGAAGGACCTGTTTCTTTATCAAAAAACTCTCCATAAACCTTATTATAACCTGAAAAATCATTCATGTTTACAAGAAAAGATAGAACATCTACAACATCTTTTAAAGATGCACCAACAGTTTGTAAATTTTTGTCAATATTATTTAATACTTCTCTTGTTTGTTCTTCAATATTCAATTGTTTAGTTCCCATTTCATCAATAATAACAACTCCTGCTATTGTATTATCAGCCCTTCTAGAGCTAGTACCTGAAACAAAGATAAAATCTCCTACAACTTTCATATCTGGATAGGCTCCTCTAGGTGATACTTTATTATTCATTTTTATTTTTTTATAAAATAGAGTTTTAAAATTGAAAAGAGTAACCTCTGTTTTTTTAATCTAACTCAAATGTGTTTATGTTATAAAGAATAGTAAGACTATAAATATACGGAAGTTCCTCTAAAAAAAATGTAAAGGATTTGTTTAGTTAAAATGAAATACTATTATTTTAATATAGTATTTGTTGCTACTTTAACTTTTTCTAAAATTAATTTCAACTCCATATTAGACATTTTTAATGAAGTAGGACCCTTTTTATTTTCTAACATTTTAAGTAATATATTATCTTGAACCCTTCCTTTAGTCATCGCTTCATAGTAACCAATTTCCTCATTAAATGTTACCAATGAATATTTAGAAAAGTACTCGGCTGGAAAATTCTTTTCTAAAGCTATTTCTATGACTCTTTTTTCTTTGAATAATGGGTTAGATACGTGGTCTCGCATTTCATAATAATTATCAATAGCTAAATCTGCGATAGCATCTGTATCTATTTTCCTCTTTCGTTGGAATTCTGAAAATACTTTTGACCAATTACCTTTAAATTGGTTTAAAATACTGTCAAAAACAAAAACATCTTCAAAAGAAGCATTCATTCCTTGTCCGTAAAATGGAACAATTGCATGTGAAGAATCTCCCAACAGTAGAGTGTTTCCCTTGTAAGCCCATGGATAACATTTTATAGTACCTAGTTTACCTGTTGGGTTTTTTTCGAATTCTTTTAATACATCAGGAATTAATGCTAAGGCATCAGGAAAATCTTTTTCAAAAAATTCTATAATTTTTTCTTTTTTAACTAAATTGTCAAAATTATATGGACCCTCTGAATTACTTAAAAATAAAGTAACAGTAAAACTACCGTCCATATTTGGTAAAGCAATTAACATATAGTCGCCTCTTGGCCAGATATGTAAATGATCTTTACTTATCAAATGATCTCCATTTTTATCTGGCGGAATTTCCAACTCTTTATATCCATGTGTTAAAAATTCTTGTGAAACTTTAAATACTGGAAATTGTTTTTCGTAGCTTTTTCTCAATGAAGAACCAGCTCCGTCAGTTCCAAAAATAACATCAGCTTGAGCTGTAAATTGTTCTTTAGAATCAAACGATTGAAACCAAGCTGTTTTACTTTCAATGTCAATCTCTAAACATTTAGTATTAAAATGAATTTCTATGTTTGGATATTTATCGGCCTCAGTAAGTAATAATCCATTTAAATCTCCTCTAGAAATAGAATTAATACATTCCCCTTGTCTTCCAGAATAGTTAGACTCAAAAGTATGTGATACTGCATCATGTATTAAACGGCCCTTCATTGGAATACACAACTCTCTCACCTTTTCCTCAATACTCGCCATTCGCATAGCTTTTAAACCTCTATCAGACAAAGCTAGATTAATAGATCTACCCTTCGAAACAATCGACTTTCGAAGATCTGAACGGCTTTCATAGACCTCTACTTGATAACCTCTTTGAGCCATTCTTAATGCTAATAATGAACCACATAAACCTGCACCAACTATGAGTATTTTTTCTTTTTTATTCATTTACAACAAGCTTTTTAATATGTTCGCCATTCTATATACATCTTCAAAACTATTGTACATAGGTACCGGCGCACATCTAATAACGTCTGGTTCACGCCAATCTGTAATAATATTATTTTCTTTCAATTGTTTATGCAGATTTATGTCTGAATTTACAACTTGAAAAGACAATTGACAACCTCTCTCATTTGGATTGCTTGGTGTTATTATTTTAATAGTATCTAATGCCATTTGATTGATCAAATATTCAAGAAATCCAGTCAGTTTTTTTGATTTTTTTGTAAGAGCATCCATTCCCACTTTTTCAAAAATATCTAGGGATGCTTTAATTGCAGCCATCGATAATATTGGGGGGTTACTCAATTGCCAACCTTCAGCACCTGCTATCACATCAAATGGCTGCCTCATATTAAATCGAGTTTCTTTGTTATGATTCCACCAACCGGAAAACCGAGGTAAATCTTTTCTATATGCATGTTTTTCATGGACAAATAAACCAGATAAACTTCCGGGACCGGCATTTAAATATTTGTAAGTACACCATGCTGCAAAGTCTACATCACTATCATGTAAATTTGGCTGGATATTTCCGGCTCCATGGGCAAGATCTATACCAACCATACATTTTTTAGCATGTCCTAACTTAGTAATTTGTTTTATATTTAAAAATTGACCTGTATAGTAATTTACTCCGCCTATTAATAACAAAGCAATCTCATCACCTTGGGCATCCAATATAGCTTCTAAATCCTCTATTTCAAGCAATACTTCTCCAGTTCTTGGCTTCCATTCTATTAAAGCTTCGTTAGGATCAAATCCGTGAAAAGCTAATTGCGATTGTACTGCATACCTATCTGAAGGAAAAGCATCACTTTCAATCACTATTTTATATTTAGTTTTTGTAGGCTGATAAAAAGAAACCATTAATAGATGTAGATTGGTTGTTAGGGTGTTCATAACTACTACTTCTATTGGTTTTCCACCAACAATTCTGGCCATACTATCGGTTAAAAACTCATGGTAAGATAACCATGGGTTTTGAGCCTCAAAATGACCTTCAACACCAAAATTAGCCCAATCATCTAGCTCTTGTTGAATATATTTATTAGTAATCTTAGGTTGTAACCCTAAAGAATTTCCTGTAAAATATAGCCATTCATTACCATCCTTATCTGATGGTATATGAAACTCTTTTTTGAGATAAAAAAGTGAATCTTCTTGATCTAATTTTCTTGCGTAATCTAATGAATTTTGAAAAGTCATCAATAAAAAAATGATTGTTACCAAAGATAGAACAATCATTTTTTAGAAAATAATTTTTAAATATTATTTGATAAGCCTTACATAGGTTTAGGGTAAAAAAATTGATTTTAATATAAAACTCTAAACTTTATAGTTCCCTCAACATTTTTTAGGGCTTTAATTACTTTTTTATTGTACTCTTTATCGATGTCTGTAATCACATACCCAACTTTTGTATCAGTTGATAAAAATTGACTTATAATATTTAACTCAAACTCAGCTAAAACTTTATTGATATTCGCCATCACTCCAGGAACATTCTTATGAATATGTAAAAATCGATGAACTTTCGTTTGTCTTGGTAATCTAATATTTGGAAAATTTACTGCATCTACTGTGTTCCCCGAATTCACATAAGCCATTATTTTCCCAGGAACAAAATCTGCAATATCTCTTTGAGCTTCTTCTGTACTTCCTCCAACATGTGGAGTTAAAATAACATTCTCTAAACCTTTTAAATCTGTATAGTAATCTCCATTAGATCTAGGTTCTTCTGGGTATACATCGACAGCGGCACCTGACAGTTTACCAGATTCTAAAGATTCTTTAAGTGCTTTAATATCAACTACAAATCCTCTTGATAAATTCACCAAATAAGAACCATTTTTCATTTTAGACAATTCTTTTTTTCCAATAAAATCTTTATTTAAAGGGTTGTCATCTATATGCAAGGTAATCACATCAGAAACAGCTAACAAATCATCTAAATCTTGAATTCGTGTTGCATTACCTAGAGCTAATTTATCTTCAATATCATAGTAATAAACATCCATTCCTAAAGCCTCTGCCAAAACAGACAATTGCTTTCCTATGTTACCATAACCAATAATTCCTAATTTTTTCCCCCTTACTTCACGTGATCCTTCGGCTGTTTTATTCCACTTCCCATTGTGTAATTCTGTGCTTCTATGAAAAACAGACCTCATAAGCATTATAATTTCACCAATTGCTAATTCTACAACAGAACGCGTATTACTATATGGGGCATTAAAGACTATAATTCCATTTTCCTTACATGCTTCCAAATCTATTTGTTTTGTTCCAATACAAAAGGCACCAATACTCATTAGTTTAGTAGCAGATTTCACGACTTTTTTTGTCACTTGGGTTTTAGAACGAATACCTAATACATGAACTCCTTCTAATTTTTTTATCAGATCTTCTTCAGACAAACTTGTTTTAACTGTTTCAACTGTAAAACCATCTCCTGATAATTTATCAAAAGCATCGGGATGAACATTTTCAAGAAGTAAAATTTTTATTCTATTTTTTGGATATGAAATATTTCTTGGAAGTTTATTTACAAACAAAAACTCATCAAAGTTTGGCGTAATATGGTCTGCATTTTCAATGGTTTTTTCCCTAGAAACATTTTCTGTATACGCAAAAAAAGTATCTGCTACACCAGCTTCTTTAGTAATATAATCACTGTAACCATCACCTATAACTTGAATTTCACCTTTCAGTTTAAGATTTTTTAAACATTTAATTTTCCCATTATGAGTAGACAATACATTTTTATTGTCGAAACCTACAATAAAATCATTTTCATCAAACTCAAATGTATTAGCATAAACTCTATCTGAAGGAATATTATAATCTTTTACAATATCATCAATGAATTCTTTAAAACCACAGGAAATTACATATATATCTTTTGAAAAATTTTCAAAAAATTCCTTATTACTTTCGATAGATGAAGATACTTTTTTACGTAACTCATCAATTAGTAGAGGTAAATCTGATTTTTTTGCGTTAAGTAATTTTATTCTGCGCTCTAATGATTCTGTAAAAGAAATCTTTCCATCTATTCCTAAATTTGTAATCTCAATAATTTCATTGATAATTTCATCTTTATTAGGATTATTAGCCAAGGTTATTTCTGCTAAAACATCTAATCCTTCAACACTAGTTAAGGTACTATCAAAATCAAATACAAAATTTCTTTTCGACTGGATCATGTTTTTAAATCTATCCCATAAATTTACAAAACGAAGTGAGATAATCTTGTTTTTTTAATTACTTTTTTACTAAAACGTTTTCATAAGTCAAAACTTAATAAATAGTTTTAATTTTAATGAAAGTTATATTCAAAATTATGCAAAAATTAATAGCAAAAACCACCATAAAATTGGAATTGATTCTACCCAAAAAGAACTGTAATATTTTGATTGTTGTTGATTAGTTCGCATTAAAAGAAAAAGTAATATTAGACAAATGCCTAAAAAAATATTTTTATTAATTATCGATTCTGTAATTATAAATTCAAAAATCAAGGAAAATAGTAATAAAATAAAACCTATTTTCTTTGTTTTAATAACCCCAATTTTCTGAGGTAACGTTTTAATATGTTTAAAATCTAAGTGCATGTCTCTAATTTCAAAAGGAAGAATTAAAACAAGAGAGAAAATTACTCGTTGAAAAAAAAATAAAATTAAGTTATAGTCTAATGAAATATTACTATTCAACAAGGGGATTATTACAGTAACCCCTGACCAAACTACTGCAACTAAGAAAATCTTCAAATAACTTATTTTTCTTAAATTCTTTTGAAAACCTCCCAAAAAAGGAACAACATATAAAATTGTTATAAGTACAAACGGAAAAAAATAAAAACTATTTTGAGGAGGTAGCTCGAACGAATAATAAATCAACAAACAAAAACAAATAAAGGAAAATATTTGAATCAATCTTAAGCTTTGTGTTAAACTTAAATGATAGAACTTAGCAACTCCTGCATACTTAATAAAGTTATACCCAGTTATAGTTCCATAAAAAATAAAATAATCTAGATTTTCATTGTAGGGTAATTTATAATAAAACTCAGTGACTCGAATCAATGCGTAAACAGCTAAAGCTACGTGGATACTTGAATTAATGTAAAAGTTAAAAACTAATTTTAAAAAAGTCATTAGACAAAAATAAGGATTCTTTTATCAAAAGAATTTAGTTATTTTTAAAGTATAATAAGGCTAATAATCTATCAAAAATTTATTATTTTTGATATAAATTTAATAGTAAATTAATGGATACTAATTCATTTATAAAAAGACATATTGGACCTAGTGAAGATCAGCAAAATTATATGCTTGAGGTTATTGGAGTCGATACTTTAAATCAATTAATCAATGAAACTATTCCTAAAGATATTCGATTAAAAAAAACTTTAAATTTAGAGGCTCCAATGAGTGAATATGAATACTTAAATCATATTGAAGAACTCTCTAAAAAAAATAAAATCTTTAGAAGTTATATTGGTTTAGGTTACCATGAGTCTATAGTGCCAAGTGTTATTAAAAGAAATATTCTTGAAAATCCAGGATGGTATACTGCCTACACACCCTATCAAGCCGAAATAGCTCAAGGAAGATTAGAAGCCTTATTAAATTATCAAACAATGGTTTGTGATTTAACTGGAATGGAATTAGCAAATGCTTCTTTACTAGATGAGTCTACTGCTGCCGCTGAAGCTATGGCATTATTATTTGATGTTCGTGAAAGAGCTCAAAAAAAAAGAGCTGTCAATAAATTCTTTGTTTCAGAAGAAATACTCCCACAAACCTTATCTGTTTTAAAAACAAGAGCAATTCCTATAGGGATAGAATTGGTTATTGGAAATCATGAAAAATTTGACTTTTCTCATGATTTTTTTGGAGCCATATTACAATATCCTGGAAAATATGGGCAAGTTTATGATTTTACACATTTTACAAGTAAGGCAAAAGATAATCAAATTAAAGTAGCTATAGCTGCCGATATCCTATCATTAGTAAAATTAAAAGCTCCTGCTGAATTTGGTGCTGATGTTGTAGTAGGAACAACTCAACGATTTGGAATACCATTAGGATATGGAGGACCTCACGCAGGTTACTTTGCTACAAAAGAAAAGTACAAAAGAAGTATTCCTGGTAGAATCATTGGAGTTACAAAAGATAGAGATGGAAATCGTGCATTGCGTATGGCTTTACAAACTCGTGAGCAACACATTAAAAGAGAAAAAGCAACTTCTAATATTTGTACAGCCCAAGTCTTACTCGCAGTAATGGCAGGTATGTATACCGCCTACCATGGTAAAAACGGTATTCAATTTATTGCTGATTCTGTTCATAGAAGTACAACAACTCTAGCAAATACTTTAATGAAATTGGGTTTTAAACAGACTAACAGTTATTATTTTGACACCATCACCATAAAAGCTGAAGCAACAGTTGTAAAAACTACTGCTGAAGCTCATGGAATTAACTTCAATTATATTGATGAGGATACAATTTCTATATCAATAAACGAAACTGTTGGGTTAAAAGAAATTAATGCAATCGTTGATATATTTACTGAAGCATTTCAACTAAAAAAAACAACAATTACAAATTTTGTTGAAATAGATACTATTCCTGATTTAGCAAAAAGAAATACTTCATTCCTAGATAACAAAGTTTTTAACTCTTATCAGTCAGAAACTGAAATGATGCGTTATATCAAAAAACTAGAAAGAAAAGATTTAGCATTAAATCATTCTATGATTTCTTTAGGTTCTTGTACAATGAAATTAAACGCTGCCTCTGAAATGTTACCATTAAGTTCTTCTAATTGGGGAAATATACACCCTTTTGTTCCTTTAGATCAAGCAGAGGGGTATCAATATGTATTGAAAAAATTAGAAATACAACTGAATGAAATTACTGGCTTTGCTGGAACTTCTTTACAGCCTAATTCTGGTGCTCAGGGAGAATTTGCTGGGTTAATGACTATCAGAGCTTATCACAGAAACAATAATAATCATCACAGAAACATATGTTTAATTCCTGCATCTGCCCACGGAACTAATCCAGCATCTGCTGTTATGGCGGGAATGAAAGTGATTGTAACTAAAACTGCTGAAAATGGAAATATAGATCTTGATGATTTAAAAGCTAAAGTACTAAAACATAAAGACAACTTAGCGGTACTCATGGTTACTTATCCATCAACCCATGGTGTATTTGAAAGTGCTATAAAAGAAATTACTCAAATTATTCATGATAATGGTGGACAGGTATACATGGATGGTGCTAATATGAATGCTCAAGTTGGATTAACAAATCCTGCAACCATTGGTGCAGATGTTTGCCATCTAAACTTACATAAAACATTTTCTATACCTCACGGAGGAGGAGGACCTGGAGTAGGACCAATTTGTGTTGCTCCTCAATTAGTTCAATTTTTACCAAGTAACCCTTTAATTGAAACTGGCGGAAAAAAAAGTATTACAGCTATTTCTGCTGCCCCATGGGGAAGTGCATTGGCTTGTTTAATCTCTTATGGTTATATAGCTATGCTTGGCACCAAAGGAGTTACAGATTCAACAAAATTAGCAATCTTAAACGCAAATTATATCAAAGAGCGATTAAATGGGCATTATAAGATACTTTACAAAGGTGAAATGGATAGATCGGCTCATGAAATGATTATTGATTGCCGTGATTTTAAAGAAAATGGAATTGAAGTTGTTGATATAGCTAAGCGTTTAATGGATTATGGATTTCATGCTCCAACTGTTTCTTTCCCTGTTGCAGGAACTATGATGATAGAACCAACCGAATCCGAAAATCTTGCTGAGCTTGATCGATTTTGTGAGGCAATGATATCTATCAGAAAAGAAATATCCTTTGCCACAAAAGAAACACCCAATAATGTTTTAATAAATGCACCACACACTCTAAGTATGATTACTAGTGATGAGTGGAATTTCCCTTATTCTAGACAAAAAGCTGCTTTTCCTTTAGAATTTGTCTATGACAATAAGTTTTGGCCAACAGTGAGAAGGGTTGACGAAGCTTTTGGTGATAGAAATTTAATCTGTTCTTGTAATCCAATTGAAGATTATCTTGAAGTATAATAGTTAAAGTTAATAACAAATAAAAGCCTCGAACACATCGAGGCTTTTATTTGTTATATATGTCAAAAAATTACTTTTTGAATTTTGAATATTTTGTTTTGAACTTATCAATACGTCCAGCAGTATCAACTAATTTGGATTTACCTGTATAAAATGGATGTGAGGTTCTGGATATCTCTAATTTTATTAAAGGGTAGTCAACACCATCAACCTCTAGAGTTTCTTTAGTGTTAGCAGTTGAACGAGTTAAAAAAACATCATCATTAGACATGTCCTTAAACGCTACCATTCTATAATTTTCAGGATGTATTCCTTTTTTCATCTTTACTATCTTTAATTATTGAACTGTTTTGAATTGGGCATTGTTGGTAAAGCCAGCTCCAAAAATTATCAAAAAAACGTATTTATCCTTTTGAGCATGCAAATTTAACCATATTTTTCAATTTACAAACAAATAAATTGTTTTATTTGTATAAAATAATCTGAATGAAAACTATTTATAAATTTTATATTTTATCTCTAGTCATTATTACATTTACTTGTTGTGAGACTGAATATAATCTCTCTATCAAGAATCCTAGTAAATCAATACTGAATGATAAAGTAAATATTAATTTAGTGGAAGAAAATAATTACCCAATAAAAGAGGTAACCTTTTTTGTAAATGGTAAACAAATTCCTTCGTCAAAAAAATCATTTACTCTAGACACTAAAGACTTCGGAACTGGTAAGCATATTATCTCTGCAATGGTTATTTATGGAGATCAAAAAAGCAAGAGAATTAATAGTTCTGTCGAAGTTTTCTCTAATATTCCTTTCACTTCTTATGATTTTAAAATTAAAAACATCTATCCTCATGACGAAACTGCATACACTCAAGGTCTAGAATATCATAATGGATTTTTATATGAAAGCACTGGTCAAAATGGAAAATCTTCATTAAGGAAAGTTGAACTGAGGACTGGAAAAATACTACAGAAAATTGATTTAGATAGAAGATATTTTGGAGAAGGAATGACAATTATTGAAAATAAAATATTTTTCTTGACTTGGAAATCTAACAAAGGTTTTGTTTACAATTTAAATACCTTTGAACTTGAAAGTGAGTTTTTATATGACAGGAGTAAAGAGGGTTGGGGCTTAACCCATTCTGATACTGAATTAATTAAATCTGATGGAACTAGTAAAATTTGGTTTTTAGATCCTAAAACACAAAAAGAGCAAAGATATATTCAAGCCTATACTAATAAACAAAGTATTAGTCAACTTAACGAATTAGAGTTTATAAATGGAAAAATTTATGCTAACTATTGGCAAAAACCATTGATAGCTATCATAAATCCAACTAATGGAATTGTCGAAGGAATTATAAATTTATCCAATCTAGTTAAAGAAATTGGAAAAACTCAAAAGCTAGTCAAAGAAAATGATGTATTGAATGGAATTGCTTATGATAATAAGAATGACAGGTTATTTGTTACTGGAAAAAATTGGAAAAAGCTCTTCGAAATAGAACTGGTCAAAAAACAATAATCAATAAAGTTTAAAGTTATACTCCTATAATATATTTTTAAATGAAAAATATTCTACTACTTTTTTCTATAATTCTTATCATATCGGTAACATCTTGCCGAAAAGATTTTAGTACTATTCCTAGTTATGGAAATTTAGAGTTCTCAAAAGATACAGTTTTTTTGGATACCATATTCACTAATATTGGTTCTGCAACTTATAACCTAAAGGTTTATAACAATGCAAATAATGACATTACCATACCTGCTATTTCTCTAGAAAAAGGGATGAGTTCAAATTATCGATTAAATGTTGACGGAATTCCAGGTAAGGTTTTTGAAAATATCGATATTCTTGCCAAAGACAGTATTTTTATCTTTGTAGAAACAACAATTAATATATCAGATGTAACAAATCCTTTGTATACAGATAGAATATTATTTGATACAGGATTAAACAAACAAGATGTAGATTTAGTCACATTAGTCCAGGATGCAAACTTTATTTATCCTGGAAGAGATCCTTTTACTATGAAAATTGATTCGTTAACTTTTAATAATCAACCAACATCAATTAGAGGACGTTTTTTGACAAATAATGAACTTACTTTTACAAATATAAAACCAACCGTAATATATGGTTATGCAGCAGTACCTTCTAATAGAGAATTAGTTATCACATCTGGTGCAAAAGTTTATTTTCATGATAATTCTGGTTTAATTATTGATAAAGAAGCAAGCTTAAAAGTAGCTGGAACTCTGAACGAAAAAGTAATTTTTGAAGGTGATCGATTAGAAAATTCATTTGGTGAAATTCCTGGGCAGTGGGGAACAATTTGGCTAAGAGCAGGAAGTATTGATAATATAATTAATCATGCTCAAATAAAAAACGGAATTATTGGGATATTAGTAGATTCTATCAGCTCTAACTCTACTCCAACATTGACTTTAAAAAACACAGAAATAGTTAATCATTCAAACTTTGGTATTTTAGCAAGAGAGACAAGTATAATAGGAGAAAATTTGGTTATTGGAAATGCTGGACAGTCTTCATTAGCATGCATAATTGGAGGTTCATATAATTTCACTCACAGTACTTTCGCCAATTATTGGAATAGTGGAATTCGATCCTTACCTACTCTTTTACTAAATAATTTTTTCACTTTCACAAATGAAAATGGTCAAGATATTATAGAAACTAGAGATTTAACAGTTGCTAATTTTACAAATTGTATTATTGACGGAAATAATAATATAGAATTTCTTCCAGATAGAGTTGAAGGTGGTATTTTCAATTTTAATATTTCAAATTCACTTATTAAATTTAATGATGTAAACAACACATTAGTTGATATTCCTGAATTAGATTTTAGTAATACTAATTTATATGAAAATATCCTTTTAAATGGTATTCCTCATTTTAGAAATACATCACTTAACGATTTTATTATAGGTCAAGAAAGTCAAGCCGTAAATTTTGGTAATTCTCTAGGAGCAAATCTTGTTCCTCTAGACATTTTAGAGGTTACTAGAGACATAAGTCCAGATGCAGGAGCTTATCAGCATATCGATTTTTAACTTTATTTTAAATTAATTACATATTATTCTTTCTTTTAATATGAATTTATAATAAAAATTTGAGATAACTATTTTTATATAAGTTGTTATGAATATATATAGAAAAATTAAGTAGATTGGTACTTATAAATATTATTCAAATTAGTATATGAAAAAAGTAATCATAACAGGAACTAGCAGAGGTATAGGTTTTGAATTAGCTCAACAATTTGCAAAGAATAATTTTAAAGTATTAGCTATTTCTAGAAATGAAAAAACCTTAAAAGAATTAAATTTAAAAAATGTTACAACTTTAGCTGTTGATATATGCAAAGTGCAGAATTTACAAAAGGTAAAAAACTTCCTTAACAACAAATGGAAAGAAGTAGACATATTGATTCATAATGCAGGATTTTTAATTAATAAACCTTTTGAAAGTTTAACAAAAGATGATTTTTTAAAAATCTATAATGTAAATGTTTTTGGAGTTGCTGAATTGACTCAGGTATGCATTCCGTTTTTAAAAAAAGGGAGTCATGTGGTCACAATTAGTAGTATGGGAGGAATTCAAGGAAGTCTAAAGTTTCCAGGTTTAGCCGCCTATAGTTCTTCAAAAGGCGCCGTAATTACCTTATCAGAATTACTTGCCGAAGAATACAAATCTCAAGAAATTTCTTTTAATGTACTTGCCTTAGGAGCTGTTCAAACAGAAATGTTAGTAGAAGCATTCCCGGATTATTTTGCGTCTTTAAAAGCAAATGAAATGGCAGATTATATTTATAATTTTGCAATTAGTGCAAACAAATTTTTCAACGGGAAGGTAATACAAGTGTCTAATACAACACCCTAACAAAGAATTGAATTTATTACTTATAGATATAAAATTGATAACTAATTTTAAAAAATACATTCCAGAAAATGCTTTTAATCTTGTAAAAGAGCTTATTGATTTATATGCAATTAATTTAAAAATTGTAAATCAACGTAAAACTAAACACGGTGATTTTAGAAAACTTCCTGACGGAAAATTTCAAATCACAATTAATAACAACCTAAACTCCTATCAATTTTTATTAACCTTAGTTCATGAAATTGCACACCATGTAACTTTTAAAAAATACGGGAGAGTTCAACCTCACGGTAAAGAGTGGAAACAAACCTTTCAACATCTTATGTTACCTTTTTTGCAGCCGTCTATTTATCCTAATGATATGTTGAGTCTATTAGCACACTATTTAAAAAACCCAAGAGCAACTACCGATAGTGATGTTAAGTTATCATTAGCTTTGAAAGAAAATAATGCAGAAAATGGAAAGAGTTTTATTTTTGAATTACCTCTCAACTGTACTTTTGTTTTTAATGATAAAGTATATAGAAAAGGAAATAAAAGGAAAACTAGATTTGAATGCCTACAACTTGCAACTAAACGAATATATCTTTTCAATCAAAATGCTGAGGTTATTTATAATAAAAAATAAAAAATATGGAAGATAATCAAACAAACAAATCAGAGGCGAAACAAGAAAATGTAAAAAAAGAATTTAAAAGTTTTGCCATCAGTCTAAAAAATTTCTTTTTTGACCTTCTTGATATTAAAGAAGGAACTGATAAAAAAGTTACTATTCAAAAAATTAAAGATGGAATTCATGTTAAAAGTCACACGGCATGGATCCTTGTTTTCTCAATTATTATTGCCTCTATAGGCCTAAATATAAGCTCTGCAGCAGTTGTTATTGGAGCCATGCTTGTATCACCTTTGATGGGGCCAATTTTAGGAATTGGTCTCTCTATTGGAATCAATGATATTGATACTATGAAAAGCTCTTTAATAAATCTTGGAGTAATGGTAGGAATTAGTGTAATTACTTCATTTTTATTTTTTAGTATTCCCATATTTCAAGAGTTAACCCCTGAGTTATTATCAAGAACAAAGCCAGATGTTAGAGATGTACTTATTGCTATTGCAGGTGGATTAACCCTTATAGTAGCATTAAGTAGATACAAAGAAATGACAAATACTATTGCTGGAATAGCAATAGCAACAGCACTAATGCCCCCTCTATGTACAGCAGGTTATGGATTAGCTGTGGGTAATTTATCATTTTTTGGAGGTGCTATGTTTTTATTTATCATAAATTCAATATTTATAGCTTTAGCAACATTTGTTATTGTTAAGTTTTTAAAATTTCCTATAGTTAAATACATAAATTCTGAAAGTAGAAAAAGAATTGCACAATTGGCCTCTGCTATTGCTTTGATTATATTTTCTTACAGTATCTATACATTTTTTCAACTATACCAAGAAAATACATTTGAACAAAATTCAATGAATTATATTGATAATCTAGAGCGTACTACAGGGGCTGGAATCATTAATAAAAAAATAAGTTATGCTAATAAAAAAATTGATTTGGTAATCATAGGTAAAAACTTAACGGAAGAAGAACAAATTCAATGGAAGTCTAAACTAGCTGATTATAACTTAAATGATATTAGATTAAATATTACTCAAGATGAAGAAACCTCAAAATTATCTGATAAGGTTAAATCAATTGAAGATCTATATGTTAAAAATCAAAAATTAATTGCATCTAAAGAGGAAAGTATCCAAGAAAAGGATATTAAAATAAAAGAACTAATAAAAGTCTTAGAAAAACTAAACAAAGAAAAAATTCCTTTTGATCAAATTAGTCAAGAGGCTAAAATTAATTATGACGGATTAAAAACAATAAGTTTTTCAAAAGTTATAACAACCAACTTTGAAACTATTGATACAATTCCTATTGCTTCAATTAGTTGGTATGATAGTATCTCAAATAAAGATGAACTTCAGGCTAGAATAGAAAGGTGGTTAAAAAGACGATTAAACCTAAATAATTTAATTCTTAAAGAGGATTAATAATAGTCAATAAAAAAACTCTAAACAACCGTTTAGAGTTTTTAGTTTTGTGACCGGGCTGGGGCTCGAACCCAGGACCCTCTCCTTAAAAGGGAGATGCTCTACCAACTGAGCTACCAGGTCATCTATTCTTTAGCGGCTGCAAATATAAAATCAAATTATCAATTTTCAAACTAAATTTTTATTTAGTTTCGTTTAAATAGGCAAGACGAACTTTTTTAAATAATTCAGAGCTATATACAAATTTCACAACAGCTTCATTATCAGTTTTGAAGATCTCATCTTTACCTCCTTCCCAAGCTTTTTCACCATCTTTTAAAAAGACAATCTTCTCTCCTATTTCCATCACAGAATTCATATCATGTGAGTTTATAACTGTTGTTATTTGATATTCATCAGTTATTTCCTGAATTAAGCTATCAATCAAAATGGCAGTGTTAGGGTCTAAACCTGAATTTGGTTCATCACAAAATAAATATTTTGGATTCATTACAATAGCTCTTGCAATGGCAACTCTTTTTTGCATTCCTCCAGATAGTTCCGCAGGAAATTTGTAGTTTGAATTTTCTAAATTCACTCGTTTCAAAACAAAATTTACTCGATCTATCATTTCCTCTTCAGATTGATTTTTAAACATCTTTAAAGGAAACATAATATTATCCTGAACGGTCTGAGAATCGAACAAAGCACTTCCTTGAAAAACCATTCCAATTTCTTGGCGCCATTGTCTTTTTTCTTCTATTGAAAACTTTGTATTGATTCTCCCATCAAAAGATATGTTTCCACTTTCGGGAGTATGTAAACCGATAAGAGATTTAAGGAAAACTGTCTTACCTGAACCACTCTGACCAATAATCAAACTTGTTTTTCCTGGTTCGAAGGTTGTTGAAATTCCTTTTAAAACCTCAATACTTTTAAACCCTTTAAATAATTTATTCACTACAATCATTAAGTTAGTAACATTTGGGTTAAAAAATAATTTGCAATTACAATAAGTATAATCGTCCAAACAACAGCCTGAGTACTAGCTTTTCCAACAGCTATAGAACCTCCTTTAACAAAATATCCATGGTAAGATGGAATTGTTGCAATAAAAAACGCAAATACCAATGTTTTAATTAATGCATATTGTACTAAAAAAGGATCAAATTCTAACTGTAGGCCTTCCATATATTCAATTTCAGAAAACATAGTTGAAGTTAGGCCTACTACCCAACCTCCAAAAATTCCAAGGAACATTGCTAAAATAATTAAAAATGGGTAAAAGAAAACCGTTGCTAAGATTTTAGGAAGTACTAAATAGTTTAAAGCATTAATACCCATTACTTCAAGAGCATCTATCTGCTCAGTTACTCTCATTGTTCCAATGCTAGAGGTAATGTAGGAACCCACTTTTCCAGCTAAAATAATTGAACAAAACGTTGGAGCAAATTCTAATATTACAGAGCGTTTAGTCGCAAAACCAATTAAATTTTTGGGTATAAAGGGACTGTCTATATTTAAAGCAGTTTGCAAGGCTATCACTCCTCCAATAAAAAAAGAAATAAAAATAACTATACCAAGAGACTTTAATCCTAATTCATCAAACTCTTTAAAGAGAGCTTCTTTAAATACTCTTCCATTTTGAGGTCTTTTAAAAACCTGACCAAGCATTAAAAAATATTTGCCAACATGTTTAAGGTAAGCCATCTTTTTTCTTTTTGCTAAAGTATTAAAATATCATTAACCTTACGAATATTAATAGTAATCATAGTAAAAAATAATTACTTTTGATAAATAAAATGAGTTTAAAGTATTATGAAAAGTAACTTAGATTAATTCTTTCTATTTCTATATTAATTTTTAGTTGTAAAACATCAGAAATAAAATCCAAAACCAGTACTAGTAGTTTGGATTGTAGTAGATCAGATGCGATATGATTATCTAACAAAGTATGCAGATAGATATGGTAAAAATGGATTTAATAAATTATTCAGGAAATTTTTGAATAAATCACACAATAGAATTCTTCATTTTAAAATGAAAATTTATAAATTGTAAATAACAACAATCTATTTGCTAAAATTATTATGTGAAAATTGTCAGCGATACCTTTTGGGAAGAAAAATCTCAGCTATCATACAACGAGCACTTCCTCCTCCACATGCTTCAATGGTATCTAAAGAACTATAAATAATCTTACAATGATTTTGAATTTTAGCTATTTGTGATTGAGTCAATGAGAGGTATGCGGCTTTACTCATTACTAAAAATAATTCATTTTCTCTACCACGAAGTTGTAACATATTTCCTGCAAAGTTAGCTACTTGTTCTTCTGTAATTTCTATAACCTTTTTACCATCCTCTTTTAAATGTTTCAAAACATTTTTTCTCTCTTTCTTATCATCAATACTTGCCAAACATATAACCACAAAAGTTTCAGCTAAACACATCATTACATTAGTGTGATAAATTGGTTCTCTTTTATTGTTAACAGTTTGATTGGCAGTAAATATAATTGGTGTGAATTCAAAATCTTCACAAAATTCAATGAATAAATATTCATCGGCTCTTGGGGATAAGGCACAATATGCTTTTCTATTAACTCTATCCAATAATAAACTTCCTGTTCCTTCAAGAAAGATGTTTTCTATTTCAGCATTAGAATAATCAATAGTATTTTTAATAACAAAACCATTTTCTTCTAATGTGTCTAAAATATCATCTCTTCTTTCAGATCGTCTATTTATTGCAAACATTGGATACAAACCAACAGTACCATTTTCATGAAAAGAAATCCAATTATTAGGAAATATAGAATCTGGTGTATCTGTGTTTTCTATATCTGAAATTACAACCACTTGCACACCAAAAGATTTGAGCTTATCCACATAAGCATCAAATTCTTTTTGAGCTTTAGCATTAACAGAAGAAGGCAATATATTATCTAAAACCTTTTGGTAGTAATTGTTTACAGCTGTTTGCTCATTCATCCTAAAATTAATAGGGCGAATCATTAAAATTGAATTAGTGGTTTGTAACATAATAATAAGTTTCGTTCACAAAATTATTACTTTTTAGCTTCCAAAAAAAAGAAGCATGCTCTTAATTTAAACTAAAAATTAAATTATAAAATGAACTAATTAACAGATCTTTGAGTTTTATTTAACAAAATTTAATAATATTTCTGTTTAACATTATGTTAGTTTTGTTAAACAATTTTAAAACCCATATAATGAAAAAACTATTAAAAATTATTCCTATTTTATTTTTAACTATTTTATTTTTACAATCATGTGACAATGATGATGATACTGTAATCCCTCCTGTAACTAACAATATTGTTGATATTGCACAGAGTTCAGAAGATTTTACAAGTTTAGTAGCTGCCCTTCAGAAAGCAAATTTAGTTACAACACTTCAAACTCAAGGACCTTTCACAGTTTTAGCCCCAACAAATGCAGCCTTCTCAACATTTCTACTAGACAATGGTTTTGGTAGTTTAGATGAGGTTCCTGTTGATGTTTTAACTAATATACTTCTTAATCATGTTGTAGGAGGTAGATTAGCATCTACAGATTTAACAACCGGGTATGCATCAACTTTTGCTACATCTTCAGCATCAACTGCGTCAATGTCAATCTTTATTGACACCTCAAATGGTGTAAGATTTAATGGTGTTTCTTCTGTTACCACCGCTGATATTTCAGCTGACAACGGAATTGTTCATGTAGTAGATGCAGTTATTGGATTGCCTACAATTGCTACATTTGCAACTTCCAACAACGCACTGTCTATTTTAGTTGATGCTTTGGTATACGCCGACAGTGGAAGCCCAACAGTGCCATATATTTCTACAGTTTCTGATGCAACTGCTGGACCTTTTACCGTTTTTACTCCAACAAATGACGCTTTTGCTGATTTGTTAACTGAATTAAATGCAAACGCACTCACCGATTTACCACCTTCAACGATTAATGACGTTTTGTTATATCACATTGTAGGTGCTAATGTTCTCTCAGGACAATTAACTTCTGGTCCTGTTGCAACTTTAGGTGGAGATATAACAGCAGATACATCAAATTTCACATTAACTGACCCAAACAATCGAGTAAGTAATATTATCACTTCACTGGTAGACATTCAAGCAGAGAATGGTGTAGTCCACGTTATTGATAAAGTAATTTTACCCTTACAATAATTTCTTATTACTACCATATAAAAAGTTCATCATTATGTGATGAACTTTTTTTTAAAATAATTAATTCTATTTAGATACTAGTAGCAAATCTAAAGTAGATATTTTTTATATTGAGAATTCAATAATTTTTAATTATAACTCTTCATATAATCAATTCTAATCTCAATATCCACAAGATCATTTATAACTTATTGTAGATTTAGTCCCTTACCAAAGGTAATGTAGAACACCTTAGAAGCCCCCCTTGCTTACCAATTTCTTCAAAAGATACTTCCTCTACAGTAAACCCTTTATCTTTAAGCCAATAATTTAATCTTATAAAATTTTTTTCTGAAACAATAATATCTTCAGATATAGAAAAAATATTACAATTCATTTGATACATCTCTTCTTTTGTTATTTCAAATATATTGTTTTTACCAAAAAATTCTAACAACCAATGGAATTCATTTTCTTTTAAAAATCCATTCTTATGGATAATTGCTTTGTTTTTTCCTATAGGTTGAAAGCAACAATCTAGATGAAGTGCATTTTCTTTTGCATTATCATTTGATTTTCTCAATTCAAAAGATTTTACAATTTTATGAGGAAATAAATCTTGTATGGCTTTTACAGCTTTTATATTAGTTCTAGCAGTAATGTAATCTGGATAATCCTCTCGTGAATAAGTTCCAATAAAAATATAATTATTCCAAGGCATCACATCACCTCCTTCAACATGGCATTCTTCAGGTAATATAATTTTATTATCATTTGGGATTTGATCTAATATATAATCTATTGCTTCAATTTCTTGATCTCTATCTGGTAATATATTAGCTCTAATAAACTTATCTTCAATCACAAAACCAATATCTCTAGAAAAAATTTGATTGTAATTCTCAATGATTTTTGGCCTATAGACACAAACATCATATTTCTCAAACACTTTAGCTAAAGATTGCATTTCAATTATCATATCTTGTTCAGAAGGGTAAGTGCCAGATTTTACATGCATTTTGCTTTTAGGATCATAGCAATCTTGTATTTTTGGAGTAAGTCCATTTTTAAACGCAATTCCTAAAACTAAAGCTCTTAATCGAGATGTCTCATTTTTAATGTTTAGGTGTAACATACGTTTTTGATAATAAGAGATCTTTAGAATTATTATAAGTTAATTAAAATATTAAAAAATCTCAAAATGTACATTTCTTTAAAGTAAGAAAAAATAAACTATATAATTATTTAATAAGATATCAAGATCTACCTTTGATAAATATTTTTAAATTTTCTAAATTTTTCACCTGTATAAATTTGACGGGGACGACCAATTGGTTCTTTTCCTAGACGCATTTCTCTCCAATGACCAATCCATCCTGGAATTCGGCCAAGTGCAAACATAACTGTAAAAGTATCTCTAGGAATTCCCATAGCTCTATAAATTATACCGGAGTAAAAGTCTACATTTGGATATAATTTACGATCAACAAAATAAGCATCAGATAGAGCCTCTTTTTCTAGGGATTTTGCAATTTCTAAAATAGGATCATCAATTCCTAAATCATTTAATACCTCATAAGCAGCCACTTTAATGATCTTTGCTCTTGGGTCAAAGTTTTTATAAACTCTATGACCAAAACCCATAAGTCTAAAGGGGTCATTTTTATCTTTGGCCTTTGCCATATATTTTTTTGTATCTCCACCATCTTCTCTAATAGCTTCTAACATTTCAAGTACAGCTTGATTTGCACCTCCATGCAATGGACCCCACAAAGCAGAAATACCAGATGAAATAGAAGCAAATAAACCTGCATGTGAAGAACCAACTATACGAACTGTGGAGGTTGAACAATTCTGCTCGTGATCTGCATGTAAAATGAGAAGTTTGTTTAAAGCTTTAATAATAACTTGATTAGGAACATAATCCTCATTTGGTTTCTTAAACATCATTTTTAAAATATTTTCAACATAACCCAAGGAATTGTCTCCATATTCAAGAGGTAAGCCAAACTTCTTTCTATAAGTCCATGAAACCAGCACAGGAATTTTTCCTAATACTTTAACTATATTATCGTATAAAGCTTTCTTTGTGCGTTCATAATCGATATTGTTTATTTTATCATTAGAAGGGTTAAAAGCCGTAAGAGAACTAGTAAGAGACGATAGAACACCCATGGGATGAGCTGATTTTGGAAATGCATCTAATATTTTTCTAATATCATCATCTACAATTGAATTTTCATTAATATCTTTATGAAACTTTGTAAGTTCTTCTTTGGAGGGAAGTTCTCCAAATATGAGAAGAAAAGCTACTTCTAAAAAATCTGCTTTTTCAGCTAAATCCTCAATTGAATACCCTCTGTATCTTAATGTCCCTTTTTCTCCATCAAGAAACGTAATAGCACTTTGGCAAGCTCCTGTATTTTTATATCCAGGATCTATAGTAATTACTCCGTTAGTAACTCCTCTTAAAGTTTTAATATCTATAGCGACTTCATTTTCAGTACCCACTATTAACGGAAATTCATATGAATTTTCCCCAATTTGCAATTTCGCTATTTTTGCCATTTTTATTTTTAATTTTATTTTTTTTCGAAGTAATACAAAGATAGTTATTTTAAAGGATTTTTAAAAAAAGCTTATATAGTTTTTAAATATTAAAAAATATAATTCACCTATTATTAGGTCAAAAAAAAACCTCAAAATATACATGATGAGGTTAATAAGGTATTTTAGTGATTTATTATAAATTAAATGCTTTTCCCTTAGGAAAATATGCAACACTACCTAGTTCTTCTTCTATCCTTAACAGTTGATTATATTTAGCCATACGGTCTGATCTTGAAGCAGAACCAGTTTTTATTTGACCGCAGTTTAATGCTACAGCTAAATCTGCTATTGTTGTATCTTCTGTCTCACCTGAACGATGGCTCATAACTGATGTATAACCTGCATTTTTTGCCATATTGACAGCATCAATAGTCTCACTTAATGTTCCAATTTGATTCACTTTAATTAATATAGAATTGGCAATTCCGTTTTCAATTCCACGGGATAGACGCTTTACATTTGTTACAAATAAATCGTCTCCAACCAATTGAACCTTAGTACCTATTTTTTCTGTAAGATACTTCCAACCCTCCCAATCATTTTCATCCATTCCGTCTTCTATTGAAATAATTGGATATTTTTCAGATAATTCTGCTAAATAATCTGCTTGTTCCTTACTAGATCTTATTTTTCCTGTATCTCCTTCAAACTTAGAATAGTCATAATTACCGTTTTCATAAAATTCTGCTGCTGCACAATCTAAAGCAATCATAATATTATCCCCGAGTTTATATCCTGCATTATTAACCGCTAAAGCAATTGTATCTAACGCATCTTCTGTTCCTTTTAATGTTGGGGCAAATCCTCCTTCATCTCCTACAGCTGTAGATAGATTTCTATCATGTAATACCTTCTTTAAATTATGGAAAATTTCAGATCCCATTTGCATCGCTTGAGAAAAACTTTCTGCTTTTATTGGCATTACCATAAATTCTTGAAATGCTATCGGTGCATCAGAATGAGAACCTCCGTTAATGATATTCATCATAGGGACTGGTAATGTATTTGCAGAAACTCCTCCAATATATCTGTATAAAGGCATTCCTAATTCATTTGCTGCTGATTTAGCAATGGCTAAAGAAACACCTAGAATTGCATTAGCTCCTAATTTTGATTTATTTGGAGTACCATCTAAATCAATCATCATTTGATCAATTTTATTTTGCTCAAAAACAGAAAAACCTACTAATTCCTGAGCAATTAAAGTATTTACATTCTCTACGGCCTTAGATACTCCTTTTCCCATGTAATCACTACCGCCATCTCTTAGCTCAACTGCTTCATGTTCACCAGTTGAAGCACCTGAGGGGACAGCTGCTCTTCCCAAAATACCATTTTCAGTTGTTACATCTACTTCTATGGTTGGATTCCCTCTAGAATCGAAAATCTGTCTTGAATGAATGTTTATGATAATACTCATAGTACTAAATATTTATTGTTATTAGTTTAGTTATCACAAAATTACACAATATGGATTGGTTATATTTATAATAATGTAAATTTATTACGAAAACGATTTCATCTCAAATGATGGAAAAAAATAGTAATTATAAAAAACCCACTCCTAAGAGTGGGAAAAATTGCTATGAAAAAGAAAGTGATGATAAACATCACTAATGTAAAAATAATACATATTATCAAATTCACAAGTTTAAATGACAGAAAATTGATAATTTTTTAATAAAAGTAGATTTTATATTATCAATATGACAAAATATTAACATGTGTTAAATTTTTTTATATTTTTTAAAAATTGATCAAATAAATATTCTGCATCATGGGGTCCAGGGCTTGCTTCTGGATGATACTGAACTGAAAAACAATTTTTATTTTTTAAACGAATTCCTGCAACAGTATTATCGTTTAAGTGAACATGTGTTATTTCAATATCTGAATTTAATTCTGTTTCTTTTCTATTAATTGCAAAACCATGATTTTGTGATGTAATTTCACCTTTTCCAGTAATAAGGTTTTTTACAGGGTGATTAATACCTCTATGGCCATTATGCATTTTATAAGTAGAAATTCCATTAGCCAAAGCAATTACTTGATGTCCTAAACAAATTCCAAACAGTGGTAAATTTCTATTTATAATTTCTTTAGCTAACTTTCTGGCATTAATTAATGGCTCAGGATCACCGGGGCCATTAGATATAAAATAACCATCAGGTTTCCATGAAAACAATTCTTCGAAAGATGCATCATAAGGGTATACTTTTACATATGCTCCTCTTTTAACAAAGTGTCTTAAAATATTTTTCTTTATACCAATATCTAAAGCTGCAATTTTAAACTCAGAATTTTGATCACCAACAAAATATGGTTCTTTAGTAGAAACTTTAGAAGCTAATTCCAAACCTTCCATACTAGGTACTTTAGATAATTGTTTTTTTAATTCATCTATATCATTAATTTCTGTAGATATAATTGCATTCATTGCACCATGATCTCTAATATAGGAAACTAATGCTCTAGTATCCACATCTGAAATGGCAACCAAATTATGCTTAATAAACCAATCTTTTAAATTACCATTAGAATCTACTCTTGAATGCTCAAAACTAAAGTTCCTCACAATAAGACCCGAAATTTTAATACCTTCAGATTCTACTTCTAAAGTATTAACACCATAATTACCAATATGAGCATTAGCAGTGACCATAATTTGACCAAAATACGATGGGTCTGTAAAAATCTCTTGATACCCTGTCATCCCAGTATTAAAACAAATTTCACCTGTTACAGTTCCTTCAATTCCTACAGATTTTCCATAAAAAATTGTTCCATCGGATAATAAAACTAAAGCTTTTTTTCGTTGTTGATATTTCATTGTTTAGTTGTTATTGATTATTTTAACTGAAAAAAATCATTTTAACAAAAATAAGGATTAATGAATTATTAACACTTTCAGAGTTATCATATTTTATTGACAATAAATTATTTGCCTACAATTAAAAAAGTAAGCAAAAATTTGCTTACTTTTTTAATGTTTATTTATAAAGTATAAATATAATTATTCTTCAGATTTAACTTTATTAGAGGATTCAGTAACTTCTGTTGTATCAACAGTTTTCTTTCTTTTTCCTCTACGTGTAGTTTTCTTAACTTTTTTTCCTTTGGGGTTGTAAAGCTCATTATAATCTACAAATTCAACCATAGCCATTGGGGCATTATCTCCCTGACGGTTCCCTAATTTTATAATACGAACATAACCACCTGGCCTATCGGCAATTTTTACTGAAATCTCTTTAAACAATTCTGTAACAGCAAATTTATCTCTAAGATAACTAAATACAACTCTTCTATTATGAGTGGTATCTAATTTAGATTTAGTGATTAATGGTTCAATAAAGACTCTCAAAGCTTTTGCTTTTGCAACAGTGGTATTAATACGTTTATGTTCTATTAAAGAACAAGCCATATTAGCTAACATTGCCTTTCTGTGAGCTGTTTGTCTTCCTAAATGGTTGAATTTTTTTCTGTGTCTCATGACGTTTGTTTTATACTTTCATCTTGCTCAACTCATTATGAGGAGCAAACTATGAAGGATTAATCTCTATCCAATTTATATTTTACTAAATCCATTCCAAAATTTAATCCTTTAACATTTACTAGCTCTTCTAGTTCTGTTAATGATTTTTTTCCAAAATTTCTAAATTTCATTAAGTCACTTTTATTAAAAGAAACTAAATCTCCTAAAGTATCAACCTCTGCCGCTTTCAAACAGTTTAAAGCTCTTACAGAGAGATCCATATCAATCAATCTAGTTTTCAGTAACTGACGCATATGAAGTGATTCCTCATCATAAGTTTCAGTTTGTGCAATTTCATCGGCTTCTAGAGTTATTCTCTCATCAGAAAACAACATAAAATGATGAATTAATATTTTAGCGGCTTCTGTTAACGCATCTTTTGGGTTAATTGAGCCATCAGTTTCTATATCAAAAATTAACTTCTCATAATCAGTTTTTTGCTCTACACGGAAATTTTCGATCGCATATTTTACATTTTTGATTGGAGTATAAATGGAATCTGTAAAAATAGTTCCAATTGGTGCTCCAGACTTCTTGTTTTCTTCAGCAGGAACAAAACCTCTACCTTTCTCTATAGTAAGTTCCATGTTTAATTTTACAGACTTATCCATATTACAAATTACTAAATCTGGATTTAAGACTTGGAAACCTGAAGTAAACTTCTGCAGATCACCTGCGGTTAATTGATCTTGACCAGATAGTACTACAGATACCGTTTCTCTGTCTGTTTCTTCGATTTGTTTCTTAAAACGAACCTGCTTAAGATTTAATATAATTTCTGTAACATCTTCAACAATCCCTTTTATTGTTGAAAATTCATGTTCTACACCATCAACCCTTAATGAGGTGATAGCGTACCCTTCTAGTGATGATAATAATACTCTTCTAAGAGCATTCCCTACAGTTAAGCCAAAACCTTGTTCTAGTGGTCTAAATTCAAATCTTCCAGAAAAATCTGTAGATTCAATCATTATTACCTTATCGGGCTTTTGAAAATTTAAAATTGCCATATGATTTCTTCGTTTTAATTGTTATTTAGTTGCGCGGTTTGTTAACGTGAAGAATTGTAAACAAACCCTTTGGCTAAACACCAATATGGTTAATTTATTATTTAGAATATAATTCTACTATTAATTGTTCTTTAATATTTTCAGGAATTTGTAATCTTTCAGGAGTTTTTACAAAAGTTCCTTCTTTTTTGTCAGAGTTCCAACTCAGCCATTCGTAAACAGCACTACTAGAAGCTAAAGAATCATCAATTGCTTGAAGAGATTTTGACTTTTCTCTTACAGCAACTACATCTCCTTCTTTTAAAGAATAAGATGGAATATTTACGATTTCTCCATTTACAGTGATATGCCTATGAGATACTAATTGACGTGCTCCTCTTCTAGACTTCGCAATTCCAAAACGATAAACTACATTATCTAAACGAGCTTCACATAATTGTAGTAGTACTTCGCCTGTAATTCCTTTAGAGGAAGAGGCCTTTTTAAATAAGTTACTAAACTGTCTTTCTAGTATACCATAAGAGTACTTGGCTTTTTGCTTTTCCATTAACTGGACGGCATATTCTGATTTTTTCCCTCTTCTTTTTGCATTTCCATGCTGTCCTGGAGGATAATTTCTTTTTTCGAAACTTTTATCTGCTCCGAATATTGCTTCACCGAATTTACGAGCAATTTTAGTTTTTGGTCCTGTATATCTTGCCATTCTGTTTATATTATGATAGGGATTATGAATTAAGGCTTTCTCCTTCGATAATCTGTTTCCTATTTATTAAAATTTAAATTATACTCGTCTTCTTTTTGGTGGACGACAACCATTATGAGGAGTTGGAGTAACATCAATAATTTCTGTTACTTCAATTCCAGAGTTGTGAATAGCCCTGATAGCAGATTCTCTTCCATTTCCAGGTCCCTTCACATATACTTTAACTTTTCTCAAACCAGCTTCATGAGCAATTTTAGAGCAATCTTCTGCTGCTAATTGAGCTGCGTAAGGTGTATTTTTTTTAGAGCCTCTGAATCCCATTTTTCCTGCTGAAGACCATGAAATAACATCACCTCTCTTATTTGTCAATGAAATAATGATATTATTAAAAGATGCTGTCACATGAGCTTCTCCAATAGACTCAATAATTACTTTACGTTTTTTTGAACTTGTTTTTGCCATAATAATTTAATGTTTAGCAATAATCTACTAGCAAATTGTGAAAACATCACGGCACACTAGTTACTTAAAGCTATTTGTAACTTATTTTTTCTTGTTAGCTACTGTTTTTCTTTTACCCTTTCTTGTTCTAGAGTTATTTTTGGTTCTCTGTCCTCTTAAAGGGAGACCAACTCTATGACGAATACCTCTCTGACATCCAATATCCATTAGACGTTTGATACTTAATTGCACCTCAGAACGTAATTCACCTTCTATAGTAAAATTTCCAACTTGTTCTCTAATTGCAGCGATTTGATCATCAGTCCAATCTTGAACTTTAATACTCTCGTCTACTTTAGCATTTGCTAAAACTTCTTTAGCTCTACTACTTCCGATACCAAAGATGTATGTTAAAGCAATAACTCCTCTTTTATTCTTTGGAATGTCTATACCTGCTATTCTTGCCATTACCCTTGTCTTTGTTTAAATCTAGGATTTTGTTTATTAATTACATATAATCTACCTTTTCTGCGCACTATTTTGCAGTCGGCACTTCTTTTCTTTACTGATGCTCTAACTTTCATTAGTTCTAATTTTTAATATCTATAAGTAATTCTAGCCTTAGTTAAATCATAAGGGCTCATTTCTAATTTCACTTTATCTCCAGGTAATAATTTTATATAATGCATTCTCATCTTACCTGAGATATGTGCTGTTACTATGTGTCCATTTTCTAATTCTACACGAAACATTGCGTTTGATAATGCTTCTGTAATAGTTCCATCTTGTTGTATTGCTGCTTGCTTAGCCATAATTTATTTAGTAGATTTTCTATTACTATTTCCTGACTTCATTAAACCATCATAATGGCTGTTTAGTAAATAGGAATTAATTTGTTGAATAGTATCAATAGCAACACCAACCATAATAATTAAGGAAGTACCTCCATAAAATAAAGCCCAGCCTTGTTGAACTCCAAACTGAACTACAATTGCTGGAAGTATTGATAAGCCTGCTAAGAACAATGATCCAGGAAAAGTAATTCTAGATAATACAGAGTCTAATCTTTCAGCAGTATCTTTTCCTGGTCTAATTCCAGGGATAAAACCTCCACTTTTCTTTAAATCTTCAGCCATTTTATTAGTAGGAATAGTGATGGCTGTATAAAAGAAGCTAAATATTACTATTAAGAATGCAAAGATAACATTGTACCACAATCCGAATGGATCTTGTAATTCTGACAATACAGGGAATTTTCTTGCTAGCCCCATTGGCACAAACATAATTGCTTGAGCAAAAATAATAGGCATAACACCTGCGGCATTTAATTTTAATGGAATATAGTCTCTAGACCCTGCAACATTCTGAATGTTACCGGCTACAGTTCTTCTTGCATATTGTACTGAAATTTTACGAACGGCCGTAACTAAGTATACACATAATAAAATTACAACAAACCAAATAATAATTTCAATTAAAATCATCATAATACCCCCTGCTCCTGCATTGGTAGTTTTAGAAACATACTCTTGTAAAAAAGATGCAGGGAAATTGGCTATAATACCAACTGTAATTAATAAAGAAATACCATTACCTACTCCCTTATCTGTAATACGTTCTCCTAACCACATAGCAAATATGGTTCCTGAAGTTAAAAGAATCATAGAAGAAATCCAAAAAGTTGGTCCTGTTACCAAGAATGCTTCTGGCGGTAAACCAAATGTATTTTGAATAGCTGCAATATAAGTTGGACCTTGAAGCATAGTGATTAAAATGGTTAACCATCTTGTAATTTGAGTAATTTTTTTTCTACCGCTTTCCCCATCCTTTTGTAATTTTTGTAAATAAGGAACTGCTATTCCCATTAATTGAACAACAATAGATGCAGAAATATAAGGCATAATTCCTAGTGCCATGATTGATGCTCTAGAGAATGCTCCCCCAGTAAATGCGTTTAATAATCCTAAAAGACCCGAAGAAGTTCCCTCTTTTAATGCTGATAATTGTAATGGATCTATCCCGGGTAAAGGAACGCCAGCCATAAAACGATATACAGCAATTAAACCTAGAGTTAGAAGAATTTTATTTTTTAATTCTTCTATTTTCCAGATGTCTTTTAATATAGTAATAAAATTCTTCATTTATAGATTCTTATAAAGTAACAGCTTCTCCACCAGCAGATTCGATAGCAGCTTTAGCAGTAGCGGTAAATTTATGAACAGTTACTTTTAATGTAGCTTTTAACTCACCACGACCAAGAATTTTTACTAAGTCATTTTTCCCCACAACACCATTTGCTACTAAAATTTCTAAACTAACTGTATCAGTTATTTTTTTGTTGTCAACTAATTCTTGAAGTTTATCTAAATTGATTCCTGCATATTCCTTTCGGTTTATATTTGTGAAACCAAATTTAGGAACACGTCTTTGTAGCGGCATTTGACCACCTTCAAAGCCAATTTTCCTGGAATAACCTGAACGAGACTTTGCTCCGTTATGACCTCTAGTAGAGGTTCCTCCTTTTCCAGATCCTTCACCTCTTGCAATTCTCTTTGAACTTTTAACAGATCCTTCTGCTGGTTTTAAATTATGTAAACTCATAATATATCTTATATTAAATTTCCGTTACGGAAACTAAATGTTTAATTGTATCTACCATACCAAGAATTGCAGGAGTTGCCTCATGCTCTACAGTTTGGTTCATTTTACGCAAACCTAGTGCTTCTAGTGTTCTCTTTTGATTCTGAAGGCGTCCGATTTGACTTTTTACTTGTGTAACTTTAATCTTTGTCATCGTCTAAGGTTTAACCGTTAAATACTTTCTCTAAAGAAATTCCTCTTTGCTTTGCAATTGCTGCAGCACTACGCAATTGTAATAATGCATCAAAAGATGCCTTTACAACATTGTGTGGATTAGAAGACCCTTGAGATTTTGATAATACATCATGTACTCCAACAGACTCTAATACAGCACGAACAGCACCACCAGCAATAACTCCAGTACCATTAGAGGCTGGCTTAATAAAAACCTTAGCTCCACCAAATTTCCCTTTTTGTTCGTGAGGTAAAGTTCCATTTAAGATTGGAATTCTTACTAAATTCTTTTTAGCATCTTCAATTGCTTTTGCAATAGCTGATGCTACATCTTTAGATTTCCCTAGACCGTGACCAACAACTCCGTTTCCGTCACCAACAACAACAATAGCGGAAAAGCCAAATGCTCTACCCCCTTTTGTTACTTTAGTCACACGTTGTACTCCTACAAGTCTGTCAACAAGCTCTAATCCGCTTGGCTTAACTCTTTCAACATTTTTATATTTATGATACATACTATAGACTTATTAAAATTTTAAACC